>Ga0172369_10000311_pt1 | contig 72071 bp, 56 predicted proteins | sample LakKiv25m_FD_114539 | JGI IMG/M metagenome (GOLD analysis project Ga0172369, IMG submission 114539) | Freshwater microbial communities from Kabuno Bay, South-Kivu, Congo - kab_022012_11.25m | ecosystem: Environmental > Aquatic > Freshwater > Lake | place: Democratic Republic of the Congo... | reverse complement strand
TGACACCACCGCTGCAAAATTAAACCGTGGTGTCAGGTGTCCTCACCTGACACTAAAATTCGGATTTTGCAGAATTGTGTCAGACAAGGATGTCTGACACCACCGCTGCAAAATTAAACCGTGGTGTCAGGTGTCCTCACCTGACACTAAAATTCGGATTTTGCAGAATTGTGTCAGACTTGTCTTCTCAATAGCCGGCAAGTCCACAAGTCGGCAAGTCAGCAAGTTAAAAGCAGACCCAAGGAAGGACTTATCCATAAACCGTGGTGTCAGGTGTCCTCACCTGACACTAAAATTCAGATTTTACAGAATTGTGTCAGACAAGGATGTCTGACACCACCGCTGCAAAATTAAACCGTGGTGTCAGGTGTCCTCACCTGACACTAAAATTCGGATTTTGCAGAATTGTGTCAGACAAGGATGTCTGACACCACCGCTGCAAAATAGCATTGTTTAACTATATGATTAATCAAATTATTTCCTCCGGCGAAATTAATATTCAAGCGTGTGTAAGCGAAGAGCCTTTTTCCTTAAAAATCAGGTCGACTTTGGCTGAAAGCGGCGTTCAAGCGGACTGCTATACTTCGATCACCGATGCCATGTCCAATTGGAAATCGAATAATTACAGCGGCGCTTTGTCGGCGCAGGATGAAAACAACACGGAGAATATGTCATATCTGCAGGAGGTCAAGCGCTTACAGCCGAAAACTTTCCGGATGATTTTACTGCTTAAACCCAATCTGGAGTGGGCGGTAAAAGCGGTCAATCAGGGCTTAGCCAATCATATATTTACCGGCTGGACTGATTTAAGGACCTTGCCCGAAGTCCTGCGGAAATTGCAGAAAACCGCGCCGGAATTGGAAGAAATACCCCAAATTGAAAGCGAATCCCTCCAAGGCTTAAAAAAAATCGACGACACCCTCAGAAATAGCTTGAAAGCCCGCACCCAGAGTTTTCTCAACAAACGAATGAAACTGGAAGCGGTCAATCTGGAACTGCAGAGCAACCTTTTTGAGACGATAAAAGCCCTATTTTCCTACCTGGAGAAAAAAAATCAATGGATCGGCCGGCATAGTAAAATGACGGCGGCGCTATCTTCTCAATTGGCGCAGGCTTTAGACCTGCCGCAGAAAACGGTTGAAGCAATTGAAATCGCCGCCCTGCTGCACGATATAGGAAAAATCGGTATCCCCGATAAAATCATTTCCAAAAGCAGTCATCTGCTGACCCGCCAGCAAATCGAATTAGCGGCAAAACATGTCAACATCGGCCGGGAATTGCTGGAACCGGTGTTCGCCTTGGAAAATATCGGTACAATGATATTGCACCACCACGAAAACTACGATGGCACCGGCATGCCGGATAAACTTGCCGGTGAAGCGATTCCTTTGGGGTCGAGGATCATTGCCGTAACCGATACTTTTGTCAATCTGACGGAAAAAATCCACACCAAGGTAAAAATTTCTCAGGAAAAAGCTTTCAAAGAATTGGAGAGCAAAGGCGGGACTCTGCTTGATCCATATTTGGTGGAAAAATTCATTGAAAGCGTTCAGTCCAGTAAGAACCGGCCCCAGACTGTAATGCTGGAAACGCTTTTGTCCATTGAAGAACTTCAGCCCGGAATGCTGCTGGCCAGGGATATATTCAGCACCCGGGGCACGAATGTGCTGCGAAAAGGGCAGGTGCTGGCGCAGCAGCATATCGATTATTTGAAGGAATACGACCGGCTGGAAAAAATCTTCAGTGAAATATTTGTCTATCTCGATAAAGACAGCGCTTTCTGAAATGTCATAGAGCTGGGTTCAGTGTTTTCCCTGATTGGTCATACCCTCGAAACAATCTGTTCGAAAATAAGAAAAACCGTAAAAATAGCGTGGTGTCGACTCTCTGCAGTCGACACCGCATTCATTTCCCAGATGCTTCAAGAGCCGGTATGATACGACTCTAATAACACCCACATAAAACAGTGTGGAATTTTCCGCTTTAGATCTCTGCCTGAGGTGGTAATTGCCCAATAAAACGCCAATAATTTCTATTTCATTTAAAATCCCCTCTTTTCCACTTGGTTCTAATTGACACAATTATTTGTTTTCTAAAGGTTTAATGCCAATATCGTTTTACCAGGAGCGCAGAAGTGATGTCGAAAATTCTCTATTCCACCGCTCTTTTGTTATCCCTCTGTTTCACCGCTCGAACCCAGCCGGTAATTGAATGGCTGGGCGATTACTACAATAACGGAGTTTGGGATGCGGCAATTGCCGGATCTTACGCTTATGCAGCTTGCGGGGAACAAGGCTTGCGGATTTTAAATGTTTCAAATTTATCCAGCCCAATGGAGGCAGGGGCTTGGGATACTCCCGGCTTTGCTCACGCGGTAAAAGTCGTGGGAAATTACGCGTATGTCGCGGATATGGAAGGTTCGGGAGTGAGAATTATCGATATTATCACTCCCGGTTCGCCTAACGAAGTGAGCTATTGTTTGACTCCGGGCCAGTGTTTCAGTTTGGAAGTAGTCGGCGATTATCTTTATGTCGCGGACGGTAAAAAAGGCTTGCAGGTCGTAAATATCGCCAATCCCTTCTACCCTTACATCGCCGCCAGCCTGGAATTGGACGGCGATGCGCTGGGCATCGGGGCGCTGTCGCAATACGCTTATGTTGTTTCATATCTGCAGGGGCTTCAGGTGGTCGATATATCGAATCCTCAGATTCCGGTGAAAGTAGGGCATTGCCAGTGGCCGGACATTCTGGGTTATTATCCCCGGCTGTCGAGGAATGTGGCTTTGGAAGGAAACTATGCCTATGTCGCAGATTATGGCTGCGGAATGCGGGTGGTCGACATTTCCGATCCGGCTAATCCGGTTTCCGTAAGCTATCTCAATCAAGGGCTTTCCAATGTCTATGACATTGCCGTAGTAGGTAATTTCGCCTATCTGGCGCAGGAATTCGGCGGCCTGAAGATGGTCAGCATTGTCAATCCTTTAAATCCCCTGGTTTCCACCGGATTTATCACGGGTCCGGCGGTAGGGATAACTATGCAGCAGGATTTGGCGCTGGTCTGTCTAGTCTCTAAATTAAGCTTTTTCAGAATTTACACTGCCGGCAGGGACAATATTGGCGGAGGAAAATAAAATGACTTACCAGCGAACGATATTACTAATGTCGAAGGCGGTCATCATTGTTTCCCTGCTTTCGGTTTCAGCTCATGGATATACTTGGGCGGACACTTTAACCATTATTCAGAAACCTATCCTCAATGTCCCGGCTTTGGTGGAACCGGGAGGGGAATTTGAAGCGTGGTTGAAATCGCCTTCCGCGACCGCCGATTGGCAGGGGGAATTGCTGTTAAATGGGATCAACTACCCTTTGAGCAAGACCTTCCAAATGTATCTGAACGCATACGGAGTCTGGGCCGTTACTTTCCGGACTATGGAGAATTTGCCTTTGGAATTGTATGATTTCCGGGTATATAATACGGAATATTCGGATATTTCGCAGCATGCGGTATCAGTGGATTGGGAGACGCCGGGGAATTACCAATTTGCTATAATCTGCGACAGTCATCTTCCTACCGTTGGATACTGGACTTCTCCAGAACCGGATTCTTCGGTCATCCCGGATATGCTGGCGGTTTATGACGATTTAGCTATCATCAATCCGCGCTTTATTCTGCATTTGGGCGATTTGACGGATCAGGGGTATATGGAGGAGTATCAGGGGCGGCATCAGATGGGGCGGGCTCAGGAAGTGCTGGCTCAAAGTCCGGCGCCGATTTTCCTCATCGCCGGCAATCACGATGTCGGCGGCTGTAATTCCCCCAATTCACCTTTTACGCCGGGGTGTTCCAGGTACTATTGGTGGCAGTATTTTGGCTGGTCTTGGTTGGATAATCCGCCGGATAATCATTACACTCAGGATTATACTTTCGCTTATGGCGGGGATTTGTTCATCGGGATGGAGAGTTATGAACTATATGACCGCTGGCGGCAGGAAATTTACAATTATCTTTCATTTTGCCCCACCGCTCTCGATTGGCTGAATAATATTTTATCTAACAGCAGCGAATATAATAACCGCATTTTGTTCACGCATTGGGATTATACTCGGCAAATCGATCCCACCGCAATGAATCTGGATATGGTGTTATATGGTCACCTGCACATCAATTACGGCGAATTGAATCAGCAGCCTTATGTCCTGTCAGTAGAAAATGTGATAGAGCATTTCAAATCGCCCTACGGCCGGGCGTTTATGCTGGTATCAGTGGAAGACGGTGTCCTGCATCCGCATCCGACGCTTTACGCCGGACACGCCGGGCAAAATTTGACCATCGATTATTACCCCGACAATAGCGGAGCCCACGCTTTTGTGACTGCGGTGATAGAAAATTCTATGAATTACCCTTTCCCCAATGCTATGGTAAAAATTAATTATCCCATTGGGATAGAAGATTTCGAAGTGCAAAACGGCGAACTGTTACAGACTATCGACTATAGTAGTACCCGGGTTTTGTACATTCGCACCGATGTTCCGGCCAACGGCGATAAAGTGATAAGCGTGATTTCCAATTCAATGGTGGGCGGGCGGACTCGTTCCGGCGGAAATTTATCGCTGCTTTCCTGTTATCCGATGCCCTTCAATTCCAGCACTATCTTTTATTTCGAGCTAAAATCCTCCTCGCAGGTCGAATTGCACCTATATTCCATCAACGGGCAATTGGTGTCGAAAATCGCTGCCGGCAGTTTTCCCGCGGGGAAATCGCAGGTTCGTTTTAAGAATACCACTCTGCCTTCGGGCATTTACTTCGCCCGCCTTCGCGCCGGCAATGATACATTAATGCAGAAGGTGATAATCCTAAGATAAAATACCCGAGGCCTTAGGCATAGGGCACTGGGAAAAAGCGGGATCCATACTTATAGATTTGTTTAGAAAAGTCGGATAATGGTTCTTGAAGCAGCTGCAAAACACAACATTCTTAAGAGCTTTTGTTTTTCACTTGCTCACTTGAACACTTGTCCACTTGAACCCTTTTTCTGCATTTATTAATCAGACCTTTTTATATTTTACATCGTGTTCAGTTCCACATCTGATAAAAAAGGCTGGATTCCCGCTTTCGCGGGAATGACAGCGCCGGGATTTGAGCATAATTCATAAGGTTGAAATGTAAAATATTTTCCGCTCGGATTAATAACTAAATTAAGGAAAATACTGTGGGAATGTCCCCGGCAAAAATGCATGAAGCCATTTTGAAAAACCTGCCGGAAAAGACCGGGAAGACTATGGAAGAATGGCGGAAAATTATCCAAGCCAGCGGATTGACTCAGCACCAAGCAATCCTCGGCTGGCTGAAGCAGGAATATCATTTGACCACCGGCTATGCCCAGATGATCGCTTTTCAATACCGTCAGGCTTTCGATTATTATCAGAAACCTTTGGCGGAGATAATATCGGACCAGTACTCCGGGGAAAAAAGCGGATTAAGACCTATTTTCGACCGTTTAGCCGGATTAGCGCAAACGCTGGGCAGCGATATTGAAATCGGAGGGAGGAAGACTTATGTCGCTTTCAGCCGGACGCGGCAATTTGCTATCATTCAGCCTTCGACAAAAGACCGTATCGATTTGGGATTAGTCCTGCCTGCGAACACGGCTATTAGCCGCTTGAAACCGGCGGGCAGTTTTGGCAGCGGGCGGATTACGCACAAAGTCAGCATAAAATCATTGAGTGAAGTCGATGAAGAAATCGCCGCCTTCTTAAAATCTGCTTATTTGTTGGCGGCGAAAGAAAAATAAAACAATTAAAACCTGTGGTGTCGACTCTCTGTAGTCGATACTACTCCCTTGTTTTTAGGAGAATGCTGTCGACCACAGAGGGTCGACAGCACGCTTAATAGCTTCTCTTTCAGGTCTCCGCTTCGCTAGAAACCTGACAGGGCATCAGCGGGCTGTCAGGCGGGGGCGCTTGACAGCACAGTTTTTCCTTTCGACTTTCGACTTCCTACTTGCAGACTTATTTTCCGGATTCTACAACTTAACTTATCCCAAGAAACACTTTATGCCCGATCTTAACGATGCTATTATCTTAGCAGCCCAGGTTCACAAGAAACAAAAGGACAAAGGCGGCGGCAATTACATCCTCCATCCCCTTCGCTTGATGCTCCGCTGCGATAATGAAGCGGAAATGACGACCGCAGTTTTGCACGATGTGGTGGAAGATGGTGAAGTCACACTGGAGCAGCTGCGCAGAATGGGATTTCCTGAAGAAGTAATTTCCGCTGTCGGTTTGTTGACATTTGATAAGAAAGAAGATTATAGTAAATATATCGACCGGCTAAGCAGAAATCCTTTGGCGCGGAAAATTAAAATCCTCGATTTGGAAGATAACCTTAATATCAGCCGGATGAAGAAATTCAATTTCCCGGCGATGATCAGAACCAAGCTGTATGTCGATGCTTATATGAAGCTGAATAATATAGAGATAGAAGAGCAGCATACTGGCATTGGGCATTAGGCATTGCGCATTAGATTGTAAGGACAGAACATTGTTCTGTCCCTACCAAACATGCGAAAAGACTATTGGGAACTGGTATAGTTTTTAACTTACGACTTGCAGACAATATCCGGAATATAAATGCAGATTCGACATTATCTTCATCCTCAAGACAGGGACCAAGTTATTGAGCTATGGCGTAAATGTGATTTAGTTGTACCCTGGAATGATCCGGCTAAAGATATTGAGCGTAAGCTCAAGGTCGATCCTGAATTGTTCATAGTCGGTGTTATTAATAATGTGATAGTTGCTACGGCGATGGGAGGATATGAGGGGCACCGGGGGTGGGTGAATTATTTGGCGGTGGATCCGGAATATCAAGGGCAGGGATTAGGCCGGAAAATGATGGAGGAATTGGAGAGAGAGCTGAAAGATATGGGATGTCCCAAAATTAATTTACAAGTGAGGAACAGCAATCAAGGTGCGATTAAATTCTATCAAAATATCGGCTATAGGATAGATGATGTAGTCAGCCTAGGGAAAAGATTGGAGGATGATTGATTCCGTTTACTCGAACAATTTGGGATGTTTTTCGATTTCCCGAATTTCTCGGATGGCTTTTTTCAGAGTTTCACTAGTGTCAGGCAGGTCAAGTTTTATATTCGCAAGAATTTCAGCAATCGTAACAAGCTGCAATACGGGATATTTTTTATTCGATCCCGGCATTTGCCACTTGCCCAAAGCAGCAGCTTCCGCTAACATTCCCGGTGTAGGGGGCTGCAATGCGATTAAAATCCCTAACGGGGCTTCTTCTCTTTGTAAAACGCTGGCTAACGATCTAATATCCTTCGGATGATACCCGCCCCCTTTGACTTCGATAATGATTTTATGAAATTTCTCCTGAAAATCTTTAAAATAGAGCAGCCCATCGATGCCGCTGTCGCCGCCGCCCTTGCTTTTATATGGGTGTCCGCCCAACAATGACACCGCCCAGCTTTCAAACTGGAATGGAGATTGAAGGAACAACTCTCTGGCATCCTCGGCTGATTTCGGTTCGCCAACGACTTCATAAGCAATACCGGGAAAATGATCGATCAAACGCTTTTTGATAAGCGCTATGGCGAGGTGAGTGATGTCGATGCCCATCCAATTTCGACCAATTTTTTCCGCAGCGACAATGGCAGTGCCGCAGCCGCAAAATGGATCCAATACCACATCGCCAGGATTAGATGATGCGGCGATTATTCTTTCCAGTAGTTTCAAAGGTTTTTGGGTGGGATAGCCGATAGATTCGGTCTTCTGAACATAGGGAATATCGTACCAAATATCGTTGGAAGGCACACCGGGATTGTCTTTAAAATAGTACTTAAGTTGTGGAAGTTTTTTTCCTTTGGATGCCCAGTATATCAGTCCTTTTGTGTTATATTCTTCCAAATTCTCTAAAGTGGTTACCCAATGCATACCGTTTCTACCCAAGGTATTAGGATCGATGCCCCGCCAAGGCTGTCCGGTTACTCCGGTTCGTTTTCCACTGACTAAAAGAGGGACTGTCCGATACAATCCTGTATCATTTTCCTTCGAGTAGAGTTTTTGCGAGGCTTCGGACAGGGGCATATATTGGATATTGTAGGTATATGTGTTAGACTTAGTATAAAACAGAATCACATCATGTGCCCGGCGGTTGATTTTACTAATGCTGGAACGAGTGTGGCTTCGTTCCCAAATAATTTCGTTGCGGAAATTCTTGATGCCGAAGATTTGGTCGAGTAAGATTTTCAAATAATGACTGGCGGCGGGATCGCAGTGCAGATAAAGTGAACCGGTATCTTTAAGAATTCTATGAGCTTCCACTAATCTTACCGCCAGCATCGTGATATAAGTCATCAATTGGCTTGTACCCATAAACGATTTAAAGGCAAGGATCATTTCCTTGAGCTGGATCGACACATCTTTTGCCTCCACAATGTCTTCAAAGGCGGATTGCGTTTCATCGGACCATTTCCAAGTATCTTCAAATACCTGTATCTGCGCGGAAGCCATCTTCCCGGTTTTATCCGCGAAAATCACATTATAGGCCTTTTTCGAGTTGAATGGGGGATCGAGGTAGATCAAATCTACCGACCGGTCAGGGATATATTTACGCAAAATTTCCAAATTATCCCCATAATATAGCTTGTTCATTCGACGGTTATCCTTCCTTTTTTAATAATCGTTTCCTTCTGCCAATTCACATCGTCCCTCTCCGGGTAATCCATATTATAATGCAAACCGCGGGATTCTTTGCGAAACTGCGCGCATTTGATGACTAATCCCGCCACTGTGGCAATATTCCGCAGTTCCACCAAACTTTCCGTGAGGGGGGCGGTATGATAGAAATGTTCGACATCATCGGCGATGATTTTCACCCTTTCCGCCGCCCGCAATAACCGCATATTCGACCTGACAATCCCCACATAATCCCACATTAGTCTTTGGATTTCGACTCTATCGTGCGTAATCAGGATTTCTTCCTGGTCGAAACCGATGGCGCCGTAATCTTCCTGCGGGATATTATCATTTCCATTTATCGTGTGAACTAACTCTTTAGCCTGCAAAGCCGCCCGGTGGCTGAAAACTATGGCTTCCAAAAGAGAATTTGAAGCCAACCGGTTAGCGCCGTGCACCCCGGTCATCGCCACTTCACCGGTAGCGTAAAGCCGTTCCATACTAGTCCGCCCCCACAAATCGGTGATAACACCGCCGCAGATGTAATGCGCCGCGGGGACTACGGGAATCAAATCTTTGGTAATGTCGATATTATATTTCAGGCAGTTTTCGTAAATTTGCGGGAAGTTATGACGAATAGCATCTGATTTTAATTTCGTAACATCAAGGTAGACGCAAGGCGCGCCGCTCATCTTCATCTCCGCGTCGATGGCGCGGGCGACGCTGTCACGGGGGGCTAATTCCTTACCGGGATGGTATTTTTCCATAAACCGTTCCCCGGCTTCGTTTACTAATATCCCGCCGAACCCTCGGACCGCTTCCGAAATCAAGAAGGAATTCGCTGCATGATGATAAAGCGAAGTAGGGTGAAACTGCATAAATTCCAGATTCCCCAGCGTGACTCCGGCGCGGTAAGCCATCGCCGCGCCGTCGCCGGTGGCGATGGGAGGATTGGTGGTATAAAGATAGATGCGGCCGATGCCGCCGGTACACAGTAGTGTTACTTTAGCCGCAAATTGTAATACCTGCCGCTTCATATTGCACAAGACCGAAGCTCCCAGGCATTTTGTCCCGGACGGATCGACAATCAAATCGAGCGCATAGTGGTTCTGGAAAAAATGAATATTGGGATGATTGTGGCAGGCTTCCAGCAGAGTCTTTTCCACCGCTTGACCGGTGTAATCTCTAGCGTGGACAATGCGCTGTTCGGAATGGCCTCCTTCACGGCCAAGGTCGAAAATGATTTTCCCATTCCTGGTTTTAGCAGTAGTGAAGCCTACTCCTAAATTGAACAGCTCTTCTACCCGTTCCGGACCTTCCTTGACTATTGTTTCCACAGCATTTCTGCGGCATAATCCCGCTCCGACTTCCAAAGTATCTTCGATATGCTTGTCAAAGGAATCGCCGTTGGCGAAAACAGAGGCGATCCCGCCTTGAGCATAGTTAGTGCTGGAATCCGCGCCGCCTTTTTTGGTGACAATCGCCACGGTACCGGTATCCGCCACTTTTAGCGCGAAAGTGAGTCCGGCAACGCCGGAACCTAAGATGAGGTAATCGAATTTGTCCATTCTGTCATTAGTGTCCTATTGAGTTAAGTTATAAATATAGAAATATTTCCTTGAAACTGCAAAGAATAAGCGCTAAAAATCCCAGTTATCGGGGAAATGGGATAAAACTTTATTAAAAAGCTTAAAAAGTGCAAAAAGGACTTGCAAAACGGAAAAAATTTGTTAAATTTAATAAGTTTAGATAAAGTCGATAAAATCGAGTTTAAATGGTTTAGTGTGTCCGAAACTATAAACTTTTCGGTTTCAGAGAGATAACTCTATGGATTTCACCATAACTTTTATATAAAGGCAGGAAATAATGTCCGAATCACCTAAAGATCAATGGCTTAAAACAAGAACAAAATGGCAGGACCGCTCTTTCGATTTCCGCACTATTTCCGGCGCGGAAGTGACAGAACTGGCTTTGCCGGAAAATTTAACAGATTTCGATTACCACCGCGATTTAGGCTGCCCCGGCTGTTACCCTTATACCCGCGGCGTCTATCCCAATATGTATAAAGGGCGGCTATGGACGATGCGGATGTTTTCCGGGTTCGGCACGCCGGAACAGACTAACCAACGCTATCATTACCTGCTGGAAAACGGGCAAACCGGATTATCGGTGGCTTTCGACTTCCCTACACTATATGGGCGGGACAGCGATGATCCGATGTGTCTGGGGGAAGTCGGCCGGTGCGGGGTGGCGGTGGCTTCGCTGAGGGATATGGAAGTGTTATTCGATGGGATTCCACCGGATAAAGTCTCGACTTCGATGACCATAAATGGTCCGGCGGCGGTGTTGTGGGCGTTTTATCTGGTCAATGGGGAAAAGCAGGGCATTCCCTTAGACCAACTTTCCGGCACTATTCAGAACGACATTTTAAAAGAATATACCGCGCAGAAATCCTGGATTTTCCCCCCTAAACCTTCGATGCGGTTGATTGTGGATACCATGGAATTCGGGGCTAAATTCGTGCCCAAATGGAACACCATTTCCATTTCCGGCTACCATATCCGGGAAGCGGGATCGACCGCTTTGCAGGAACTGGCTTTCACATTGGCGGATGGGATGGCCTATGTGGAAGCGGGTTTGGAAAGGGGAATGAATGTGGACGATTTTGCGCCGCGGTTGTCGTTTTTCTTCGACTCTCATCTGGATTTCTTCGAGGAAATCGCCAAATTCCGGGCGGCGAGGCGGATTTGGGCGCGTAAAATGAAAGAAAAATACGGCGCGAAAGATCCAAAAAGTTTGCTGCTGCGTTTTCATACGCAAACGGCCGGAGTATCTTTGACCGCTCAGCAGCCGGAAAACAACATCGTGCGCACCGCTTTGGAAGCGCTGGCGGCGGTGCTGGGGGGGACACAATCGCTGCATACTAATTCGATGGATGAAACGCTGGCGCTGCCGTCGGAAAAAGCCGCGTTGATTGCGCTGCGCACCCAGCAAGTCATCGCCGATGAATCCGGTGTGGCTAATACTATCGACCCGCTGGCCGGAAGCTATTTTGTGGAAGAATTGACCAACAAGATGGAAGCGGGCGCGGAAGATTATTTCCGCCGCATCGACGCTTTGGGCGGAGTGATCCCCGCCATCGAAAAAGGTTTTTTCCAGCGGGAAATCGCCGACGCTTCCTACAAATTCCAGATGGCGGTGGAATCCGGCAAACGCAAAGTGGTTGGAGTCAACGAATATGTCAATAAAGAGGAAAAAATCGAAATCCCGCTTTTGAAAGTAACCGACGACGATGAAAAAATGCAGGTAAAAAACCTGCAATTCCTGAGAAAAAACCGGGATAACGCCGATGTCGATAGATATTTGAAAGCTTTGGGTCAAGCCGCCCGGGGCAAGGATAATCTTATGCCTTTCATTATGAACTGCGCCCGCGCTTACGCTTCGCTGGGGGAAATTGTCAATGTGTTGAAGGGAGTTTTTGGGGAATATCGGGAAGAAGCGATGTTTTAAAAGCGGGGATTGGGGGCGGGGGGCGGGTAAAAAGCAGTCATGCCGGTTCTGATTATTATTTTCCGATTGTAGGGACAGAACACTGTTCTGTCCCTACCTAAACATGCGAAAAGACTTTATGGAAACGGTATACTTGTCAATTATCGCTTAAAAAACACAATGATACAGTAATATGAAAATCGACTTCTCACAAATCCCCTGGGAATCCCCGGCGGCGGGAGTGCGTGTTAAGAAATTTTTATCCGGTAACACGCAAGTCCGTCTAGTGGAATTTTCCGAGGGATTCATCGAACCGGAATATTGCCGCAAGGGGCATATCGGCTATGTGGCGGAAGGCGTGATGAAGCTCGATGTCAATGGAAAAATGCTGGATTTCAAGGCGGGAGACGCTTTCATCCTGCCGGCGAATGATGATGCTTCACAGCATAAAGTGGTTATGGGGAAGGGGGAGAGGGTGGTGCTGGTGTTGGTTGAATCGTTGATAATAGCTGATTAAAGCTGAAAATAACCGAAGAAGCAAAGAAAACAGCGATTTACTGACGATTTTAGCTATAATTCACCGGCTATTGATATTGTGAGTGTTATTTGAAACGCTGATAAAAGCTGATTAAAAACTGATTTCGCTGATTAAACATTGGGCTATAGTGAACATAAAACCTGAATACGAAAAGTCCGAATTGACTTCCAAAATTATTGGTGCGGCTATGACGGTACATAAGGAACTTGGTCCGCATTATCTGGAAGTGGTTTACCAAAGAGCTTTTTCTATCGAATTGAATAATCTTGGATTAGAACTCAGCAGAGAAACTCCGGTTCCCATCTATTATAAAGGTCGGAAAATTGATACTCGCCGAGCGGATTTTATCATTGATAATGTATTGGTAGAAATCAAAGCTAAAGGTGTATTAGAGCAACGCGACCATGAACAGATATTGTCGTACTTGAAAAGCAGCGGTTATAAAGTAGGCTTGCTTTTGAATTTCGGCTCGAATAGTATGGAATATCACCGGAAAATCAACAGCGCCGGGAATATCTGATAATTTTTTTATCAGCGAAATCAGTTTTTAATCAGCTTTTATCAGCGGTTCAAATAAACTAAGGATCAAACAATGATCTCGACTTACATTCTACCAGCCAGCAAATTGGATAATAGAGTTATTAAAGATATTCATGGTCAGTTTAACGGGAAAATTATTAAAATCACCGTTACCGAATGCGATGAAACCGAATACCTTCTCAGTAACAAGGCGAATCGAAAAAGACTACAGCAGTCATTAGATGACGCGAATAACCGCCGCAATCTGATTGAAGTCGACCTAAATGATTTAGAAGATATAGCTGTTTTAAAGTCTAAACAAGCAAATTCCTCATTAAATAAATAATCACAACATACCTATGAACCGAAAAATCCGTATTTTAGTCGCCAAACCCGGTCTGGACGGACACGACCGCGGGGCGAAAGTGATGGCCGCCGCTTTCCGCGACGCCGGCTTTGAAGTAATCTACACCGGCTTGCACCAAACCCCGGAAATGATCGTGGAAGCCGCTCTGCAGGAAGATGTCGATGTGGTGGGATTGTCGCTGCTGTCCGGCGCGCATATGACCCTCTTCCCCGCCGTGCGTAAAATGATGGTGGAAAAAGGTCTAAGCGATGTCCTGCTCACTGGCGGCGGCATCATCCCCGAAGAAGATATGCAGGCTTTGGAAGCGAAAGGCATTGGCAAACTGTTCGGGCCGGGAACTCCGACCGCGCAGTCGATTGCGTATATTAAGGAGTGGGTGGAGAAGAATCGGTGAAGCGGGCTTAAGGCTCAAGGCTCAGGGCTCAAGGTTCAGGGAAAAGCAAGGAAGTCGTTAGTCGTTGGTCGTTAGTTATTGGGAAAAGCAAAAGCGAAAAGCATTTAACAGGGATGAAGGGGATTAATCGGATAATAGCCCACGGCTTTAGCCGTAGGGAAAATACTGAATACCGAATACTTAAAAGCAAACAATAGCCCACGGCTTGTTGTCATTACCAAAATAACTTGACATTTTTATTGATTTTTCATGACTATTACTACAGTATTTGTAGGGACAGAACAGTGTTCTGTCCCTACGAAAAATTGTTATCATATCAATATAAATAGTCTTATGCCTTTAGTTGTGAGGCAGAATTTGAATCACGGAAATTAACTGAAAAAAGCAGAAAAAAACGGAAAAAGCAAAATGCAGCCTACGACTTTAGTCGTGGCGCTATTTGAACTACAAATAAAGGCGATTCACAGCAGATTAAGCGGATTAAGCAGATAACAGCAAAGATTTGAACCGCAGATAAAAGCCGATATAAGCGGATAAAGCAAACATAGAAGCGAATTAGTATCGGATTAACAGAATATTCAGGATTAAAAGCAAAAGCGATTCAGTGGGAATTTAAGGGATTGGGATTGTTTGAACCGCTGATAAAAGCTGATTAAAAGCTGATTACGCTGATTAAACACTTACACCAATGAGCGTTAAACCTGAATACGAAAAATCGGAAATTACTTCCAAAATCATTAAAGCGGCAATAGAATTTCATAAAGATTTAGGCCCGCATTATCTTGAAGTGGTTTTTCAAAGAGCTTTAGCTATGGAATTGACTAATATTGGATTAGAATTCAGCAGAGAAACTCCTGTTCCAATATATTGAAAGGGACAGAAAATAGATACCCGCCGGGTGGGTTTTATTAACGAAGAGGTGCTAGTCGAAGTCAAAGCTAAAGGCGAATTGGAGCAACGAGACCATGAACAAATAATATCTTATTTGATAAGCAGCGGCTATAAAGTAGGTTTGCTTCTAAATTTCGGTGCTAAAAGTCTGGAATGTCACAGAAAGATCAACAGCGTCGGAAAGACTTGATAATCTTTAATCAGCGCAATCAGCTTTTAATCATTTTAATCAGCGGTTCAAATACCCATAATTCTCATAATACCCAGTGAATTTAGCCTTAATAGCCTTAATAGCCTGTCTGATCGCTTTTGCCTCTGACCGACGACCGGCGACCGGCGACCGACGGCTGGCGACCAGCCACTGGCAACTGTTTAATCAGCACAATCAGCTTTTAATCAGCTTTTATCAGCGGTTCAAATAGCTGCCAGCTTCTTGCTGACTGCTGCTTGCTTTTATCCGTTTAATCCGCTTAATCTGCTGTGAATCGCTTTTTCTTTACTTTTGCTTATCCGAGACCCTCGAGACCTTCGAGTCCTTCGAGTCCCGCTTTTGCTTTTCCCTGAGCCCAGAGCCTTGAGCCCTGAGCCGTTTTTCCCAAAGTCTAAAGTCCAAAGTCTAAAGTCTAAAGTCATTAAATACATACTATTCATTATAAGGAAAAATATGTCCGGACATTCCAAATGGGCGACTATTCGCCGTAAAAAAGAGAAGACCGACGCCGCCAGAGGGCGCATCTTCACCCGGTTGATTAAAGAAATTACCATCGCCGCCCGGATGGGCGGAGGGGATGCCGAAGGCAATCCCCGGCTGCGTTCCGCTATCGCCGCGGCGAAAGCCGCCAATATGCCCGCAGCCAACATCGACAAAGGCATCAAGAAAGGCACCGGTGAACTCCCCGGCGTAATCTATGAAGAAATCACCTACGAATGTTACGCTCCCGGCGGAGTCGCGCTGTTGATAAAAACTTTGACCGACAGTAAAAACCGCACCGTATCGGAAATCCGCCACATCATCACCAAACGCGGCGGCAATCTGGCGGAAACCGGTTCGGTCGGCTATATGTTCGAACGCAAAGGCGTTATCACCGTCGACCCTAAAGGGCTGTCGGAAGACAATGTGATGGAAATCGCCTTGGAAGCCGGTGCGGAAGATTTGCGCGCCGATGAAGACAGTTTCGACATCATCACCGAACCTAACGAATTTGAAACTGTGAGAGCGGCGGTGGAAAAAAGCCCGCTGGGCATCGAATCGGCGGAAATTTCGATGCTGCCTTCCGTTTATGTCAAAGTCGAAGGCGATAATGCGCGAAAATTGATGAAACTATTGGAAGATTTGGAAGAACACGACGATGTGCAGAACCTTTACGGCAATTTCGACATCGATGAAGCCGCACTGCAAGAAGAAGAATAATCCAAAGCATTCACAGGCTATTAAGGCTATTAAGCAAATTGAAAGCAACTTGACAGGATTTACATGATTGACAAGATTAAAATAAAATCTGCTGAATCTGTTTAATCTATTGTGAATCGCTTTTATCTTTGCTTTTTCGAGCCCTCCAAGTCCCTCGAGACCTTCGAGACCTTCGAGTTCCGCTTTGCTTCTAAATCATATATCATATATCAAGTATCATATACCGCTTTTAAATGATCATACTCGGCATCGACCCCGGAACTGCGGTCACCGGCATCGGTTTGATCCGCTTCCGGGGTGAAGCTATTTCGGTAGTGGACTATCGGGCGGTGGAAACTTCCCCGCAGAAGAAACTGCCGGAACGGCTGAAAGAAATTTACGATGCGGTGAGCGAAGTCATCCGGGAATTTTCCCCGCAATACTGCATCGTGGAACAAGTGTTCGGCGGGAAAAATCTCCGTTCGACTTTGCTCATCGGTCAAGCCCGCGGCGCGGCGATAATGGCCGCGGTGAACGCCGGCATCGCAGTAGCGGAATATTCTCCGCGGGAAATCAAAATGTCCGTCGTCGGCAACGGCAACGCTTCCAAACCGCAGGTGCAGTTTATGGTGCGCAATATTTTGGGACTAAGGGAAAATCCCGAACCGCCCGATTGCGCCGACGCTTTGGCGGCGGCGATTTGCCATGCCAATCGGATTAAATTGGAGGGAAGGTTAAGATAGGAAGTAAAAGGATAGTTCTTTTTAATCCGCGACTTCAAAAACCGTCATTGCGATCCCACCGGGAGAAGCAATCTCATCGATTATAAAATAACTTTATCGAATTGGTAAAAGAGTTCATTATGGAAATCAATATCTATTGCGATGAAAGCTGTCATCTGCCCAACGACGGAATGCCGATTATGGTGTTGGGAGCTGTCTGGTGTCCGAAAAACAAAGCGCGGGACATTGCCGTCAACATTCGGGAGATTAAAAAGAAACATAATCTGCCGCCGTTTTTTGAAGTCAAATGGACCAAAGTATCACCGGGAAAAGTTGATTTTTATCTGGATTTGATTGATTATTTTTTTGCGGAAGATGATCTGCATTTTCGGGGATTGATTGCGGAGAAAGGGCAATTAAGGCATGAAAAGTATGGTCAGGATCATAATACCTGGTATTACAAGATGTTTTATAATTTGTTAAAAGTCATAATATCGCCAAAAGACACTTATTACATTTATCTTGATATAAAAGATACCCGCGGGCGAGATAAAGTCAAAAAACTACATGATGTAATATGTAATAGCAAATACGATTTTGACCGTAAAATCATTAAAACTATCCAACATGTTCGTTCTCATGAAGTTGAGCAAGTGCAATTAGCGGATCTTATTGGCGGAGCTATTGGTTATCGAAACCGAGATTTATCGGACAGTCCGGCAAAAATTGAACTGATAAATTCTATCGCTAATCTTTCAGGATATAATCTCAGAAATTCTACCTTGTTTAGGGAAGAAAAATTCAATCTTTTCCGCTGGCAGCCGGTTTGGGCCGGAGGGAAGAATGGATAAACCCGATTGGCTGCCAGAAAAATTATATTACTATAATTATCATAAAGATTGGCAAAAATTCATTCAAGTTGCCAATGAAATATTTGTCAATGACTTTTGTAAAGAAGATTTATATCTGAATGAAATGAAGGTAGATTTTGACCATAGCATTTGCGATGGAAAAATAGAATGCTTTCGTCATATTGTTGAAGGAAGCGGAAAAAGAGGGCTGGTGGAGCATCAAGAAACAATTCTAAGAGCAGAGAGAATTGGTTGGATAAAACCAATAATTCTGAACAATCAGAGCAATTCGATTTTAAAGTGGGAAAATAAAAGAGGTAGAAAAACCAAAATTCTATTATGGTTAAAGGATATTGATGAGCTGGGATTTATTGTAATACTGTTCAAAAAGAGTGATAGTGAAGTCTTCTTGGAAACTGCATATCCGATAAACTGGGGAAAATATAGGAAACAAATTGAAAAAGAATACTGCGCCTATAAGAGCAGCAAGCGCCGCCCTGAATAGGACGGCGGCCGTGCTCTTTCCACCTGGATGGATGAGCTGATAATAATATAATAAAATTAAATCCATTTGTCAAGTGTTTTCAACATAATTCCACAAAAAACCATCAAAAATCACTGGAAATCTCAAAGTTAAAAATTAATAAGGCTAATTATAAAATAATTTGTCTTTTCCAATATAAAAACCGAAACCGCCTCAACGGAGACGGCTTCTTTACTCCACTTGCATCTTGGCAATCGAGCTATTACAATATAAGACTTTTCAATATAATATTCAAGTAATTACAAAATGTTCGACTACATCACCGGAAGATTAATCACCAAATCCCCCGCTAAGCTAATCATCGAAGCCGGCGGGCTGGGTTATGCCGTAAACATCCCGCTGTCGACTTTCAATGCGGTCGGCAAACCGGGGGATATCGTCAAACTCTTACTTTCCCCTCATATCCGGGAAGACGCCTGGACGCTTTACGGTTTCGCCTCCGAAGAAGAACGCTCGCTGTTTAACCTGCTCATCACGGTTTCCGGAGTAGGTTCTAAATCCGGCATCGCCGCTTTATCCGGGATGTCCGTTTCGCAAATCCGCTCGGCTATCGCTTCCGGCGATGTGGATAAATTGACCGTCATCCCGGGCATCGGTAAGAAAATCGCTCAGCGGGTGGTGGTGGAATTGAAAGACAAAGTCAAAGCTCTGCCCGGCGAAACTACCGAACTGCTGGCCATCGGCGAAGAAGCGATGGAAGCGGTTTTAGCTTTGGAAGCTTTGGGCTATAACCGCGCGCAGGCGGAAAAAGTCGTGAGTAAAGCGGTTAAATCGGGAGAGACTCTCCCGGTGGAAGAAATTATCAGAAAAGCGCTTTCTTTTATCAATATTTGATTGAAGGAATAATAAATGTCAGTAAAAATGAAACTAATTCTGGGATTCCTTATCCCTGCTTTGATGATTTTAATGGTGGGCTTTTGGACCAGTTTTCAAATCAGGACCCTGAGCCGAGGTGTGGAAGACATTCTTAAAAACAATGACCGCAGCATTCAATACGCTTTGAATATGGATGACGCCCTGTCGACCATCGATAAGGTCTTATTGATGAAAATCAGAGGCGATACAGCCGCCTTCGACAGCGTCTTGCTCGTCCATAAACAGGTTTATAACGCAAATTTAGCGGACGCGAAAAACAATATCACTGAAGCAGGCGAAGAGCAATTGTTAGCGGCGCTGGAAATGGATTCCCAATCCTTCTTTAAATCACTTGACGCTAAGCCCAAAGATTGGAGTTTCGATGCCTATATATCGGATTTCTTCCCCAAGTACGAACTGACAAAGGCGAAAATCGACAGCCTCAGGCTGTTGAATTCCAAAGCGTTGTATAATAACGCCTTAAAGTTGACATCTCAATCCCAGGTGGTGGCATTGCCGGGAGATGTTTTAGTGGTAATAGCTCTGATATTTTTCCTGCTGTTTGCCTGGTTGACTTACAGGTATATTACCGCGCCTATCCATACCATCCTGAAAGCGGTTAAAAAATATAACGCTTCCGGGGAATTCACGCCTCCGCTTTTACAGAATAAGGACGAACTAACAAGTCTGACGGAGGAAATTAAAAAGGCTCTTAAAAGATAATTCGGAGTGGGAAAATGCGCTTTGAAGTCTGCGTAAAATATACCGGTTTCATCATCTTGATCATCGGTATTTCCATTATCCTATCGGCTTTAGTGGGATTTTATTTCCGCGATGGCAGCGGGGATGAACTGTTGATTTCCGGATTACTCACCTGCGGCTTGGGGATATTTCCCTACATTTTTGTTCCTAAAGCCGAATCCATTACCATAAGGGAATCGATATTTATCGTTTTCGGAGTCTGGGTATTCGGGACTATCGCCGGAGCGATGCCGTTTTATCTCTACGGTGAACCCTTCAATTTCGTCAGAGCTTGGTTTGAAAGCGTGTCCGGATTCACTACAACCGGTAGTTCGATTTTAGCGACGGTGGAGGATTTGCCTAAGGGGACGCTGTTTTGGCGGTCGTTTTGTCAATGGATCGGCGGAGCGGGGATAATTGTATTCGCCATCTCCATCCTTCCCGCCTTGGATAATTTATCGCTCTCGGTATTCCGGCAGGAATATTCCGCTTCCGGTCATCCTTCTTATCCCCGCACTAAAATGACTTCTCTGTCGCTTATAGGGATATATGCCTTAATCACCTTGACGGAGATAGTCACTTTAATTATCAGTGGAATAGGGATTTACGACGCTTCCTGCATTTCCTTCTGCACCGCCGCCACCGGAGGCTTTTCCGTTAAAAACATCAGTATGGCCGCTTATAATAATTTAGCGGCGGAAATCATCACTATGGTGTTTATGTTCATTTTCAGTTTGAGCCTGGTGTATTTGTACGGAGTATTTTTTCGCCGGAAAGTGAAATCAGCAGGATGGGAAGCGGCGCGGCTCAATCTTATCATCATCGGTGTAGTCATTATCTTGGTCACAATTTCCCTATACGGGAAGACCTACGCCCATTTGGGTGAAGCGATAAGGTATTCTTCTTTCACGGTCATCTCGCAATCCACTACTACCGGTTTCGCCACCGCCGACGATGCTGGCTGGCCGGCGGCGGCGCAGATTTTGATTATCCTCATCACTTTGACCGGCGCTTGTTCCGGTTCTACCGGCGGAGCTATCAAAATCGATAGAATACTGGTCTTCCTGAAATTGTTAAGGCTGAAGTTTAAAAAAATCCTCCATCCTCGCGCCGTAGAAACTATTCGCGTGGATGGGAATGCGGTCGATATGAACTTGACGAAGGATGCGATGCTGTTCATTGCGGTGTATTTGGTCATTCTAATTGGAGCGTCGGTGACGCTGACTTTTATGGGCGTGCAGATGCTGGAAGCCTTCACCGGAACTGCCGCTTGTATGGGCAATGTGGGTCCGGGATTAGGCGCAGTGGGGTCGATGGGGAATTTCAGCGGGATTCCCGATTTGGGAGTGTTCATTCTGACTATCATAATGCTCATCGGCCGTCTGGAAATTTTTGTCTTTATTATTCCTTTCAGCCGCAGTTTTTGGAAGCTGTAGAAATTCTCTGACAATCACGCAGTCCTATGTGAAAATATTGCACAAGGATTGGCATTTTATTAGCTGTCAAGGTTAATAATTTAGCTTTAAAATCTTGTCTGGCAGATAATTTGCAGATTTGATAAGAAGTTGAACTATTATGGGGAAAGTGTGGAAATAATTGCATAGTAATCAATTGAGATTAAATACAATAGACATAAGTTTTATAAAGGGGTTAAGATGGAAACAACAATCCAATCCAAACAAGAGGTCTATCTTGAGAGAGTAAATGAACTTCTTTTAAGGATAAAAGAATGGTTATTAAAGAATAACTACTCATTTCAAGATAAAGAAACAAAAATAACCGAGAAAAATAAAAAGTATTCAGCGCCTGCACTCGAATTAACTATTCCTGAGAAAGGCTTCCAAGTCAAGATTATTCCTATTGGGTGCTATATAATCGGCGCAGAAGGCCGAGTCGATATAGTTGGCAGTCTTGATAGGACTCTCCTCGTTTTTCTAAAAAAAGGCGGTCCTTCCGTTAGTATTCAGGAACAGAATAGATCTGTTGCTATGACTCAAGCCGAACCGCGTCTATTTTTTAAAAATATTAACGAAGATGGTTGGTATTGGATTGAAGATAGAAGACTTGGCCGAGCAAAACCTATCGATGAAGAGCTTTTTTTTGATCTTTTGAGGTGGGTGTCTTATGAATTATAATCCTTTGGAAATTATCGAACAGCATTGGCGTAATTATCTATTATCTACAGACGCAGTCAAGTCATTAAAGAAACAATTAAGCAGGATATCAAGAGAGTCATTATTTGAGCCAGAGGAGAGCTACAATATTTGGTACGAGAAATATTTGAAAGACTCCAAGGAATACATTATTATTCTGCTTTGGGCGATCTTTGAACAAATAATAATCGATTATTTGAAGAAAGAAGTCCCTATTTTAACGCGAAAAGAACCAAGATTCAAGGCTGTTATCGAACATTACGCAACGAAAAAAATTCATAACTGGAAAACCGAATTCCGTATAGATTTAATTAAGAGTAGAGTAACTACAGACGATGTCAAACAAGTATATAGATATAGGAATTATTTAGTTCATCGTAATCCTGAATATAATTATTCGTCTCTCCCGCCAGAGGAAGTGTATAAGCGTATTAAAAAAGCAGTAATAGCTTTATATCCATATCAACCTCTTCCGGACGAGCTTTTTCTGTGACTTCCAACCCCCTCACCAACCCCGCCCTGCAAAACGGCGAAGCCGAATTCGACCGGGCCCTGCGCCCCGTCCGTTTCGACGATTTCGTCGGTCAGGATAAGCTGAAAGACAACCTGCGCGTCTTCATCACCGCCGCCCGCAACCGCGGCGAAGCGCTCGACCATTGCCTGTTCTTCGGCCCGCCCGGATTGGGCAAAACTACGCTGGCGCATATCATCGCCAAAGAGATGGCCGCGGATTTGAAGATGACTTCCGGTCCAGTGCTCGAGCGCGCCGGCGATTTAGCCGGGCATTTGACCGCTTTGAAAGAAGGCGACTGTCTGTTCATCGATGAAATCCACCGCCTCAATCCGGTGGTGGAAGAATATCTGTATTCCGCGATGGAAGATTACCGCATCGATATAATGATCGATAAAGGCCCTTCGGCGCGGACAATCCAATTGAAACTGCCCTATTTCACCTTAATCGGCGCTACCACCAGAGCGGGCTTGTTGACCGCCCCCTTAAGAGCGCGTTTCGGCGTAGTGGGAAGGTTGGATTATTATCAGCCGGAACAGCTTTTCCATATCATCAATCGTTCGGCGCGGATTCTCGGCGTGGAAATCAACCCGGAAGGCGCGATGGAAATCTCATCACGCTCAAGAGGCACTCCCCGCATCGGCAACCGTCTGTTGAAACGCATCCGCGATTTCGCGCAGGTGATGGGCAAAGGCGTGATCGACCGGGAAATCGCCGAATTAGGACTGGAACGGCTGGAAATCGACAAACACGGGCTGGACGATATGGATAAGCGCATTCTGCTCACCATTATGGAAAAATTTTCCGGGGGACCGGTGGGATTGAATTCCCTCGCCGTCGCTGTCGGCGAAGAATCCGACACTATCGAAGAAATTTACGAACCGTTTCTGATTCAGGAAGGCTTTTTAGACCGCACTCCGCGAGGGCGCACCGCCACTCCCAGAGCGTATAGTCATTTTAAGATTAAGAAGGATTTAGGATTGGGAATTTAGGAAAACCGTGAACTGTGGAACCGAGGACAGAAAAAGCAAATAAAAAAGCGTTCACAACAAAGATACAGAGAAAAGCAAAACAAAACATGTAATTTCTGGATTCCTGCTTTTACTTTCTACTTGTTACTTGCTACTTATTACTTGTAACTTGCAGACTTCTTTAAAATTTTTGCCTTATTAGTAAGGCAGAGAGAAAAAACCACAGCTAAACAACCTTAGGAGAAACAACCATGAAACGCTTCAAATTTTTAGTATCGATCTCTGCTGTTTTATTAATCACCTTAACAGCGGCGGCGCAAATCCCGGTTTTCCGTGATATTGCCGGGTATGCCGGAGTCGCTAACGACGATTTTGGCCTTGGCGCCGCTTTTATCGATGTAAATAACGATGGATATTATGATATCCATCTGATAAACGATAGCCAGGTTCATATGTACGACCGGCTTTACCTCAATCAAGGCGATCTGACTTTCCGCGACATTACCTATCATGCCGGAGTTTACGATCCGCCCTTTTCCGATTGCGTGAGGATTGCCGATTTCGACAACGACGGCTGGCAGGATCTGATGATCACCACTTACAATATGGTGGAATACAACCGGCTGTATCACAACAACGGAAATTGCACCTTCACTGATGTCTTCCAGCAGAGCGGCCTGCAGAATTCCTATTACAGCGCCTGCGATTGGAGCGATGTGAATCAAGACGGTCTGGTCGATTTATTCCTGCTTTCCAATTATTCCGCTCCTATCAGCGGATTGTGGAATAATAGCGGATTCGCCACCTTTAACCTCAATTTCAATATGGAAGGACGGTTCGCCTTCGGCTGCGACGCCCAATTCTGTGATTTCGACTTCGATGGGGATCAGGATTTATTGGTCGGAGTTTACAACTGCGAAAGATTATACGAAAACATTGGCGGAACTTTCCAGGATATTGCTTTTTCCGCCGGAATTATGGGAGATATGTGGGATTTTAGTTACCCCGTTATCGGCGATTACGACAATGACGGATTGTTCGATATTTTCATGCAGAATGCGCAGGAATATGTAGAATCCCCCGATTGTCTCTACCGCCAAACCGCTCCGATGCAATTCAGCGATGTCATTGGAACTTCCGGCATCGAAGCGATGGTGGACGCCGGTTATGGCGTCTGGGGCGATTTCGATAACGACGGCTGGCTGGATCTAATGTTCTTCAATTATCATTCCTCATATCTCTGGCATAATAACGGCAATGGAACTTTCACCGAATCCGCGGCTCAAGCCGGTCTGTATCAAGGAAATCAAAGCGCTCAGGGGCCGGTCTTAGGCGATATTAACAATGATGGTTTCCTCGATGTCTATCTCCCTTGCTATGATGCTGTGAACAAACTCTATGTCAATCAAGGCAATACCAATCATTGGCTGCAAGTTACTCTGCAGGGAACGGCTTCCAATCGTCTAGGTATCGGCGCCCGGGCGAAAGCGGCAGCGGGCGATTTGGTGCAATGGCGGGATTTGGGCGGCGGTAAGTCAGCTCACAGCTGCAATGCTCCCTTCATCCATTTCGGACTGGCGGAATATACTACTATCGATACCCTTATAATTTATTGGCCTTCCGGAAACATTACTACGATGACCGGAGTTTCAACTAATCAGAGAATTATGGTGACGGAAACTACCGATGGTGAACTGAACGCTTCCGGCAATGCCCTGCAATTGGACGACTTCACTTTATTCAACTGCTACCCCAATCCCTTCAACGCTTTCCTGAATATTAAATTCACGCTTACTTCACCGGTACATGTCGATTTATCAGTATATAACATCCGGGGTGAAAAAGCGGCGGGGCTGGTGAATGCCTTCCTGCAGTCCGGGGAACATAGCGCGCAATTCACCGGTGAAAAGCTGGCTTCCGGGCAGTATTTTGTGCGTCTGCAGACGGACGATGAGGTCATTACCAAAAAGGTAGTATTGTTGAAATAATTTTATAGTATTTTGCAGGGATTCGATATGTCGAACCCCTACACATTATGCGTTCCATGCCGGAGCGTGGGAACGAGAAATAATGCCGCAGTAGGGACAGAACAGTGAGCATGTCCCACAATTAATAAAATGCCCCGAAATCCGTCATTCCCGCGTAAGCGGGAATCTCTATGTCTATAATTTACAAACAACTGGATTCCCGCTTGCGCGGGAATGACAAGGTCAGACGGTATTCCGGGACTGCCTGAGTGTTCTGTCCCTACAATTCATTGTATATTATATACATACAACTTGATTACGGTCAGGCGTGAGCGCTTGACAGGATAATTATTGCCGCAAAGTGCGCGGACTCTGCGGCACAATGATGAGAAATGGGGCGGGTTTATAACCCGCCCCTACAAGTTGTTTTCTTTCAACTTTCAACTTTCGACTTTCAACTTTCGACTTTCGACTTGCAGACTTGTTGACTTGCAGATTATTTTCAAAGTAATTTTTATTAAGACATATAAATTAATCCCCAGAGGAGTCTTTTTGCGCCTATCCGATTTCAAGTATAATGTTCCGCAAAAACTAATCGCGCAGGAACCCATCGACCAGCGGGACGCTTCCCGTTTAATGGTGGTCGACCGCGACAGCGGTAAAATCGAACACAAAATGTTCACGGATCTTGTCGATATTTTAAATCCCGGCGATGCGCTGGTATTGAATATAACCAAAGTCTTCCCCGCCCGTTTGAAAGGCTACAAGGAAAAGACCGACGCCGATATCGAAGTGTTGCTGCTGCGGGAATTGAACGACTCCTTGTGGGAAGTGCTGGTCAAACCGGCGCGCAAAGTCCGCACCGGCAACACCATCACCGTCGCCGACGACATCGTGTGTGAAGTGGTGGATAATACCACTTCCGGCGGGAGAGTTGTGCGTTTCTTATACGACGGCGATTTCCATAAAGTGATTATGGAGCACGGCTTGCCGCCTTTGCCGCCCTATATCAAACGGGAACCGGATTTGAACGACCGCACCCGCTATCAGACTGTCTATGCGCAAATCACCGGTGCGGTCGCCGCGCCCACCGCCGGCCTGCATTTCACCGAAGCTTTGCTGGATAAAATCGTCTCCAAAGGCGTGCATATCATCCCCGTCCTTTTGCACATCAGTTTAGGCACTTTCCGCCCGGTGCAAGTTGAAGATTTAACTCGCCACCGGATGGATTCGGAATATTACGAAGTGTCTCCGGAAGCGGCGCGGGCGATCAACCATGTCATCGATCACGGCGGTAAAATCTTCGCCGTCGGCACTACCGTAGTGCGGACTTTGGAAACGGTAGCCAACTTTTTGGGCGGCGTCAAACCCGGCCGGGGCTGGACCGATAAATTCATCTATCCGCCCTACAAATTCAAAGTGGTAAATCATATGATCACCAATTTCCACCAGCCCTGCTCGACATTGATTATGCTGGTCAGCGCTTTTGCCGGGAAAGATTTGGTGATGAAAACTTACCGCAAAGCCATTCGCGAACGCTATCGCTTCTTTTCGTATGGCGATGCGCAGCTGTATCTTTAGCTGGCAGCTGGTGGCTGGTGGCAGGATGGATGAAATTTAGCGTTTTTTACTCGGCGCTTGGCACTTTAAACTAGCTTTTCAATTCACAGTTCACGGTTCACAGTTCACGGTTCACATTATTCGATTCGACAAAGTTGCAGAATTCGACACAATTCCCTGATTTTGCGGTAATCATCGCCGCCGGAGGCAGCGGCACCCGTTTCGGCGGAGATATCCCCAAACAATTCCAATATTTACAGGGCGAACCCATTGTCATCCGGGCGATGGCGCCATTCTGCGTGCATCCGTTTTGCCGGCGCATCGCCGTAGTCGTGCATAAAGACTGGTTCGATTGGATGGATGAACAATTGTCGATTCACCACCCCTGGGGAACCTGCGTGTCCATCGTCCCCGGTGGACAGCAGCGCGGCGATTCGGTTTACGCCGGATTGAAAGCTATCGCCGACCCCGGCATCGTGCTGATTCATGACGCCGCCCGTCCGTTTGTCAGTGTCAATATGATCAACGAAACGGTGTTAGCGGCGGAAGAATTCGGCGCTTCCGCCGTAGCCGTCCCGGTCACCGACACCATCAAACGCGAAGAAGAAGGTTTCATCGACGGCACCGTCGACCGCAGCGGTTTGTGGCGGGTGCAGACTCCACAGGGATTCCGCTATAAAGACATCCTAAAAGCCTATGGAATGGCGAGGAAAGAGGGATTTTACGGCACCGACGACTGCATCTTAGTGGAAAAATATTTGGGAATGAAAATTAAAATCATCCCCGGCGGGGATTACAATATCAAGATTACCACGCAGGAAGACTTGAAAATCGCCTCGGCGCTGGCCATAAGCCACTAAGAAGCTTAAAGCTTAAAGCTCAAAGCTCAAAGCGAAAAGCAAAAGCGATTAACCATAGATAGAACAGATTAAGCAGATAAAAGCAAAAGCATTTGACAGAATTTACAAGATTTACAAGATTAGAATTCACAGTAATGAAGTAATTAAGTGAATATCAGGGCAGACACAGGGTTCTGCCCCTACCTCCCTTGTCGGGGCGGATTCCTCTATCCGCCCCCTGTTTGTTTTCATATCAATAATCACTAATCATATATCATATATCGATTTCTTCATGCCTTCAATCTCCAAAATATTCCTTGCAGTCTTATTCAGCCTTGCCGCCTGCGGCCTCGCCCGCGGGGAAATCAATGTCTATTTCAATAAATCGGTGAATACCGCTTACGCTTTTCCCGGCAATGAAGCCACCGGCAATTACAACTTAGCCGATGTAGTTTACGACCGGATTAACGCCGCGCAGTATTCCATCGATTTAGCGGTTTACAGTTTCGATTATAATATCACCCCCGCGCCGCTGTCCACCGCCTTGATTAACGCTTACAATCGCGGTGTTACCGTCCGGGTAGTTTATGACAACCGCACCATTCAAAGCGGCGTCCAATATCTTATCAACGCCGGCATTCCCATCATCCAGCGCACCGACAGCGAAGGATTGATGCATAACAAATTCTACATTTTCGACGCCCGCAATCAAACTTCCACAACTGACGATTGGGTGGTAACCGGTTCCTGGAACGCTACGGTCAGCGGGACTTGGGACGATTGTCAGAATGTGGTGGAAATTCAGGATGCGGCTTTAGCCGCGGCTTATACTACGGAATTTCAGGAGATGTGGGGTTCCACCGGCGATTATCCCAATACTTCCCTCGCCCGTTTCGGCAACAATAAGCTGGATAACACCCCTCACAATTTCACCATCGACGGCGTTCCGGTGGAATGTTATTTCAGCCCTTCGGACGGAACGACTTCGCATATCATCCAGCAGGTGCAGTCGGCGCAAAGCGCGGCTTGTCTGGGGCTGATGGTTTTTACCCGTTCCGATATCGCCGCTAATTTGTATCAGCAATGGTCGATGGGAGCGGAAGTTATAGGTATTATCGATGATATTAACGCCAGCAGCAGTCAATGGAATTATTTGAATACTTTCGCCGAAATGTATGATTGGACTTTCGGGGGAGTTTTCCACCATAAATACGCCTTTTTCGATTACGATATGTCTTCCAGTGCGCCGGTAGTGCTCACCGGATCGCATAATTGGTCGAATGCGGCGGAATACAATAACGATGAGAACACCCTCATCATCAAATCGGCGGATATTGTCAATCAATACACGCAGGAATTTGCCGCGCGGCTGGCGCAGTTCGGCGCAGTTTTGCCGCCGCCGTTGACTGCCACCGTGACCGATTTATTCCTGGAATTTTTCCAGAACGATGTGGGGCTAAGCTGGACTGCGGTGCCGGGCGCAGTTTCCTATAATGTTTTCGCCGCCAGCGACGCTAATCTGCTGTGGGAAGAGTGGGAACTTTTAGGCAATACAACGGATACGATGTTTTTCGATGATAACGCGCTGACCGAAGGGGCGAAGTTTTACCGGGTGACGGCTTTGGATTGAGGCGGTACTGGAAATGCTCTATTCCCTAAAAAATGTTACCTGCCGCTACCTGGAAACACCCGGCATCGCCGCGCTTGACTGTGTCGATTTGGAAATTGCCGGAAATGAATACGCCGCTCTCATCGGCCCCATCGGCGCCGGCAAATCCACCCTGCTCAAACTCCTCATCGGACTGCTGAAACCTGTTTCCGGCGCCATCTTGTACCAAGGTGGTCGTTTTCCCGATAGTGGGACTGAACTAAGAAATTTGCGCAAAAATACTGGCATCGCCTTCCAATTCGCCGATAATCAGATTTTTGAAGCCACGGTCCGGCGGGAAATTGCTTTCGGATTGGAAAATTTCGCCTTCCCGGCGGAAGAAATCCCCCGTTTGACCGAGGAAGCTTTGTCTTTATTCGGACTTAATCCGGACCTCTTCGGGGAAAGGCCGCCTTTCGATTTATCCGCCGGAGAACGGAAACGACTAACGCTGGCTTCGATTTTCGCGCTTCGGCCGCAATTCCTCCTGCTGGATGAACCGGTATCAGGATTGGATGGGAATGGGATTATGGTTCTAAAAGAAGCTTTGCAGGCGAACCGCCGCGGCGGCGGGGGCGCGCTGATAGTCACTCACAACCTCGATTTCGCCGCGGAAATGTGTCCGCGGGTGATTATTTTACAGCAGGGAAAAAAGCTCTTCGATGGAGACCGTTCAGTGTATTATGACGAAGGAATTATGACAGCGGCGGGATTGGAGCCGCCGGAAATTGTCGAAGCTTGGAAAGAAATGCAAGAAAATAATCCAACCTTGCCATCAAAGGTATTTTCTCTCCAAGAAGCGGCTCTCAATCTAAAGCAGGATTCTCCGAAAGAAATTCTTTAGAATGTGGCATTATATATACTATTCGTGCTATTGTTGTAAATAATAAGATTGGTATTACTATATGTGGTATATGTAACACAATATTATACCCGTTCTAATTAATATTTTCCGATTGTAGGGACAGAACTCTGTTCTGTCCCTGCCTAAACATGCGAAAAGACTTTTACGAAACAGTATATTCATGCTATGCGGCATCGCTTGATTCATTTCCTCTTATATTGTGAATTTTTGTGTTTTCACTTTCAGGGCTCTTGTAATTGAAACGCCTCTTCGCCATAATGACCCGTTATGATTGGGGGCTTACCGCGGGATTGTTTATTGTCAGCTTGCTCTGGATGGGTCTGAGTTGGCCGCATTCGCCCGGTAATTTGGCGCAGGTTTATCTCGACAATCGACTGATCGACACCATCGACCTGGCGCAGAACCGAACCTATACCTATTCCGTCCCTCTGGGAGAAATTTCGCTCCAAGTAACGGGCGGGCAAGCGCAGGTAATCGCCTCCCAATGTCCTTTGAAAACTTGCCAAAAAATGGGACGGATTTCCCGGCAAGGCGAAATTATTGTCTGCCTGCCCAATAAGTTTATGGTGGTGGTGATTTCAGGCGCCGTTCCCTCGGTTCAAGGAGTGACCGGATGACCGTCGAGGACGGCTGGATTCGCGAGCCGCCCGCAATTTTAATTGAAAAGTATAGCTCGCGTGAGGCATTCCTGCAATTTGCTGTATGACATAAATACTTATCCCCGCCGCCGCATCACCGGCATTCCCTTGCTTGCCGCCGCCGGAGCGGTTATCTTCGTCTTCGAAGCGATGATTCCCACTCCCCTGCCCTGGGCGAAATTAGGATTGTCCAATATCGCAGTATTGTTAGCCTTAATCTTCTGGGGATTTACGGAAGCTCTGGCGGTCAGCTGGCTGAGGATTATCGTAGGAGGATTGTTTACCGGATCTTTACTATCCCCGGCTTTCGCGTTTGGAATATGCGGCGGTTTCTTCGCTGCTGCGGCGATGTGGGCGTTGTATAAATATTGCCGCAGACAGTTTTCCCCGGTGGGGATTTCCATCGCCGGAGCCGCTGCGCACAGCATTGGGCAAATACTGACAGCAAAGCTGTTGTTTATCCGGCATCAGGGAATATGGAATATTTTGCCGATTATGCTGTTAATCTCGGTTTTCACCGGGGCGCTGGTAGGATTTATCGCTTATTATATCCTTGCGAGGTTATCCTTTGCGGATAAATGAAACGCGTTAGGCATCGGATTTTTTACCTTGTGATTTTTCCCGCTCGCCTTCTCTTGCATATTAAGTTTTAAATACATATATTTAGTGATTTGGGATTAGTATCGTCATTTCCGGCGGAGCGCGGAAGTAGATGTTACTCAGTTTTATCTTTCACTTGGATACTTGGACACTTGAACACTTCTCCACTTGAGCACTTCTTTCAACTGTCGATTATTTTTATCGCTGTCAATAGCTTCCCCAAGTCTATCATTACACCAACCTTCCTAAGGCACGAAGCAGATGAATGGAAAAAACCATAAATTAACTGAACCGCTGGCAAAACTGCGCGCCGAACTTAATACGCCCGCATCCATCGCCGCTTTGAACGAACTGGAAAAAGCCATAACCGCCTATGAAGAGCAATTCAATCTGCAAAACGCGCGGGTGATTCACGCGGAAAGGTTGTCTTCACTGGCGGAAATGGCCACCGGGGTGGCGCATGAACTTAATCAGCCTTTCAATGTCATCCTAATGGCCGCGCAAATGGTGCGGATGTGGATCAAACGCGGCAAAGAAATCGACTTTGGCCGGCTGGACCGGCTGATGGAAGATATTGAAGTCAGCGTCCGCCGGGGTTCGAAAATCATCACCCATATGCGGCAGTTCAGTTCCGGTTCTTCCTACCAAAATCTGCCTTTAGACCTGAACAAACCGATTACGGAAATCTTCGACCTGCTGTCGCAGCAGCTTAAAGCTGAAGATGTGACGGTGGAATTCGATCTTGGTGAAGATTTGCCCCCCATCAAAGCCGACAATTATCAGATTCAGCAGATTTTCTTTCAATTGATATCCAACGCCCGCGACGCTTTGAACGAAAAAGCCGCGGCGACCGATAAAAGTTTCGTTAAAAAGCTGGTAGTTAAAACCGAAGTCGATGAAAATCTGCGGGTAGTCGCTTCTATCTTCGATAACGGTTCGGGAATTTTGGAAAGCAATATTAAGAAGATTTTCGATCCTTTCTTCACCACCAAAGAAGTCGGCAAAGGCAAAGGCTTGGGCTTGGCTATCATCTACGGGCTGGTTAAAGATTTCAATGGCACCATCGAAGCGGAATCGGAATTGGGGGTAGGGACGAAATTTATTTTACGTTTTTCCCCGGCGTAGAATTTCATTGTTACCGATTATTCAGGGCAATATTTTCTTTCCTTTGTAAAAAGAGGGAAGATATTGCCTTTTTTTATGTGACGGAAAAATATATTTCCGCCCGGAATAATAATCATTCCCTGATTGAACATCTGCCCGCGATTTGCCATTCCGGCGAAAGCCGGAATCCAGTAGCTTTATTTTTGTTGACTTAGGATTATATTTTACATCATTTTTAGTATTTATTGCTTTTCTAACCAGACAATTCCACATTACTAAAGAATAACGGTATGAAACTTGCAAAACTTTAAAGTAATGATTTAATTTATAACAATATGTCCGAGAATGATAAAAAAACGAAAAACTCGTGGTGTCGACTCTCTGTAGTCGACACCAATTACTTGTTTTTTAGATTGTAGGGACAGAACAATGTTCTGTCCCTATCAAGCATGCAAAGAAACTTATAAATTTTCTATCAAATTCCTTGAATTCATCAAATCGGAAATCATTGAACCCAGCGGTCGAAACTCTGCTTAATTCCGGCGAAGCGCTGTTTCAGCAGGGGAAAATTGACCAGGCGATAACCGCTTTTCAGCAAGCGCTGGCTTTGGACGCAGACTGCGCGGAAGCTTGCAACAACCTCGGAGTTGTATTTTCGCATCAAGGAGACAACCTTAACGCCAGGCAATATTTCCAAAAAGCAATCCAGATTTCTCCGAATTATCGGGATGCCGTTCTGAATTACGCGGAAGTTCTATTGAGTCTGCAGGAAATCTCCTTGGCTAAATCCATTTGCGAAAATTATTTAATGCAAAATCAACTGGATGGGGAAATAAAATCGCTTCTTTCCCGCATCGTCTCTGCCGCCGTAAAAAATTCCGGTAATTCTACCGAGTCCAAGTCAGAGCTAAAACCACAGCTGCCCGCCTTTTCCGTCAGACGCCATCACCTCGATTTGCCGGCGATTTCCCTCATCATAGTTACGAATAACGACAGTACTTCTTTAAAACAAACTATCGACAGTGTTTTGAAACAATCCTATCCGAATTGGGAATGTATATTAATTACTGGCAGTTTGATTAATGCTACTAATTACGATAATGATAATATCAAGCAGCTATATCAACCGAATTCGGATAAATTTTCCGCTTTAAACGCTGGGATTCAAGCCGTTAATAACGAGATCATCGGTTTCGCTGAGCCTGGCGATATTTTGGAAATCGATACGCTGAAAAATGTTTCCGACTTTTTCCACCGCTATCCCTCAAGGGGAATATTACAAATTTACGCATTAGTAACACTGAATACCGGCGGACCGATTGCGGAAAAAATCCCTCGCAAATGGCGTCAGGATGAATTAGCCGAATTCTGGAAATTCGGCGCTTTACCCTTGATGCAATCGATATTTTTCCGGCGGGAACTTTTGGATATGACCGGATCGTTTAATCCTGCTTTGGGTGACGCGGCGCTATATGATTTATTGCTAAAACTTACCAATAAACGCCTCATTTTCGCCTTGAATAAAATCGGTGTTAATATTCCGTTGAATAGTGTTACCAAGCTTGAAACTTCTGTCACTATGTTGGAAGGCAGCCCCTGGAGTAAAATTCATCAGCGCTATAAAAGCGCGGCGCGCCCGGAATCTCCGAAAATCACCGTCATTATCCCCTGCTATAATTACGGCAAATATTTGCCGGATTCGGTGGGCAGTATATGCAAACAGACCTATCGTGATTTCGAAATTATTATTGTCAATGACGGCAGTTCCGATAATACTATCGAAGTCGCCGAGAAGCTGGTTGCCAGCTATCCGCAAGTACCCATCATTCAGCACAATCAAGCCAATTCCGGTCAGCCGGCTATCAGCCGCAACCGCGGAATCGCTTTATCGAGCGGCGAATACATTATGGCGCTGGACGGAGATGATATGGTCGATCCGCGCTATCTGGAAGCGGCGGTGACCATCCTCGACAATATGCCGGGTATCGCTTTAGTTTACCCCGACCAAACGCATATTTGGCCCGACCAAGTCAAGATTATACAATCTTCCGAATGGGATATTGTAAAATTCCGGGAAGGCAATTTACTGCCGCATTGCGCGGTTTTCCGGCGCTTTTTGTGGGAAGAAATCGGCGGTTTTCAAACTAATGTCATCGGCTACGAAGACTGGGATTTTTGGATCGGCATCGCGGAAAAAGGCTATCACGGCAAGCGCATACCCTATCCCTTCTTCTACTACCGCCGCCATCCGGGCAGTGTTTTCGCCACTACCGGCGAACGGGATAAGCGGCTGAGGGCGCAGACCGCGCTCAATCATCCCCTGCTGTTCGGGAAAAGCAAAGTCGAAGATGCGAAAAAATATTTCGCCAGCCTGCCGCCGGAAACTGCGCCTGAGCATATAAAAAACATCAATAAAACAATGGATTACGATGATTTGCTGTCTCCTGAAGCTCAACCGATAATCCGCGATTTAAACGATTTAATTGTGCAGATGAAACAGCAGGGCCTGAAAATTTCCTCCTGGTACGGTCATTTCCATCTCGATTTACAGCCCGACACCAGCGAAAAAATCAACCGCGGCTTTACCTATAAGCCTCTCCCCGGCGCCGCGGACGATGTCAATTTTCCCTGGTTTTTATATTGGGAACTAGTTTGGGTCATTTTAAATGCGGATTTTAAGCCGGGGCAGAAAGTTATGGATTTGGGCGGAAGTTCTTCCCTCTTTTCATATTATCTTGCTTCCAAAGGTCTGGATGTGACTACCGTCGATTTGCAGCAATCGTTGGTCGATAATGCTAATATCACCGCCCGGAAAACCGGCTGGAAACTGCAAAATTACGCGGTGGATATGCGCCGGCTGAACTTCACAGAAAAATTCGACCACATCGTATCCATCTGTGTCTATGAACACATTCCGATGTATGACCGGGTGGAAATCAATTCCCGGATTAAGGATTTATTGCTGCCCGGCGGCCGCTTCAGCATTACTTTCGATTACCGTAATCCTTCCAAATTCACCCGGTTCAATTCGCCGCAGGAGGTATCGGAACAGTTTGTCCGTCCCTCCGGGCTGAAAATCCGGGGAAATCAGACCTTTTTCGATAATGGTAAAAATTACCTCTTTCATCCTTTTTACTACCCCGGCGATTTTTCGCCTTTCAAAGAAGAACAAGTCCGTTTAGGGCATTTCGACCGGTCGGAATTGGGGAAAGTCAAACGGGAGAATGATTACACTTTCGCCGCCCTATTTCTGGAAAATACTTAAAACAAACCATCATCAGCCGTACGGCTGACAACTTAGCATGAAAATATGGTATCTGTCAGGTCTCCGCTTCGCTAAAGACCTGACAGTACATCAATAGGCTGTCAGGCGGGGACGCCTGACAGCACCACTTTTCTTTCGACTTGCAGACTTGCAGACTTGTGGACTTATTTTCAAGATAAACCCTCATGCGCCTTTCGGCGCACAATGAAGCATGAAAATAGTGTCGACCACAGAGGGTCGACACCACAGTCTGACGCTGGCTGTCAGGCGAGGGCGCCTGACAGCGCCATTTTTCTTTCGACTTTCGACTTGTGACTTTCGACTTGCAGATTTATAGACTTATTTTCAGAATTAAACATTTACCACAGCGACACAGAGAAAAGCAAAGCATTCACAGGCTATTAAGGCGATTAAGGTAAATATATATTATTTATGGTATTTACTAATGCCCAATGCCCAATGCCCAATGCCTGTTGCCAATCCCTTACAGTTTATCGTTTAAAAGATGCCTCAAGTATCCGTCATCATCCCCTGTTATAATCACGCGCATTATCTGGAACCGGCGCTGGCGTCGGTACTCTGTCAAAGTTTCACCGATTGGGAAGCTATCATAGTGGACGATGGTTCCACCGACAATACTGCCGCCGCGGCTGAAGCGTTTTTCGCAAAATTCACCGAAAGGAATTGGAAACTGGTCCGGCAGGAAAATTCCGGATTAGCTTCCGCCCGCAACACCGGAGTTAAAAACGCTTCCGGAGAATACATCCTGCCTTTGGATGCGGACGATTTGCTTAGCCCGGTCTATTTGGAACGAACGGTTCCGCTCTTAGATACCGATCCCCGGCTGGGGTATGTTTATGTGATAGTGGATTGTTTCGGAGAAGAACACCGCACTTGGAGCGGCGGCGCTTTCGATTTCCGTAAGCTATTGGAAAATAACCTGATGGCTTGTTCGACTTTGTTCCGCAAAAAAGCCTGGGAAGAAGCCGGAGGTTACAATCCCAATATGAAATACGGCTTTGAAGATTGGGATTTGTGGGTGGCGATGGGGGAAAAAGGATGGTTCGGCAAATTTCTGCAGGAACCGTTATTCCTTTACCGGAAACATGGCGCCAGTATGCTGAAAGACACTTACGCCAAATACGAGCAATGGTCGAGGGCGCGGCTGATTATAAATCACCCCAAATTATACCCTTCACCGGCGCTGGAAAAAGCGAAATTGCTATTGGAACAGGCAGAAAGCATAAAAAACTCGGATAAGCCCAAAACCTCCCTCCGGGATCTATCCATCATGATGTTCCACTACGAAAAGCCGATCAATCCCCTCGGCGTCAACGCCGGGGCGGAAATGGCTTTGATACATCTGGGGCGGGCGCTGGCAAAAACCGCCGTCAAAGTCACCATCGCCGGGAATTTGCCCTGTCCGGAAGGGACTTATCAAGGCGTGCGCTATGTATCCACCGGAGCCGATTATAATTATCGTAAAGTTCTGGAAAAGGAAGCTTCCGCGCATAGTGTCTTATTAGTATCCGCCCGCGCCGATGTGCTGGAAGAAAGTCTGAAATATCCGGCGTTTAAATCCCGCCTGTTGATGCTGCAAATCGATTCCTTATCCGCCGCGCACAAATCTCCGGAGGAAATCGACCGCCTCGCCGACCGTATTTTATGCGTTTCCCAGGCGCATAAACAGCAGATGACCGCTCAAGGACTGCGCCCGGAAAAAATCTCGATACTATATAACGGCGCCGATGCGGAATTATTCCGCCCGGCGGCAGTTCCCCGCGACCCGCATCGTATCGTCTATGCCGGAGCTTTGGTGCCGTTGAAAGGCGTGCATAATCTGATTCAAGCTTTCATAGAAGTTAAAAAAGCCTATCCCGACGCAGTCCTCGACATTTACGGCAGCGCCGATATGTGGAGCGAAAGGGAATACATCGATCCTTCCGCCAATAATCCGGCTGTCAGCGGCATTTACTTTCACGGCAAAGTCCCTCAAGATAAGCTGGCGGAAGGCTTCTCCCGCGCCGCCCTCGCCGTCATCCCTTCGCTGCAGCAAAGACCCGACCCGCATCCATTGACCGCGATGGAAGCGCAATCCTGCGAATGCCCGGTGTTAGTTACACCCAGCGGCGGCTTGCCAGAAGCATTAATGGAAGGGATTACCGGGCGGGTTTTACCCGACGACCGCCCGGAATCGATTAATAAATACCTGCTGGATCTGCTCGGCGATACGGATAAACTCCGGCAAATGGGCCTAGCCGCGCGGGAACGGATACTGCGGGAATTCACCTGGGATAAGACGGCGGAACGGTTTCTGGCGATTCTATCGCAGTTGAATGATAAAAAAGCGGCGGGGATTTCGCCCTTGCCAGCTAAAAAAGCCCCGCAGGATATTCGCGTAGGCATTATCTCGACTTTCAACCAAAGATGCGGGCTGGCGACTTATGCCGCTTATCTGGCCCAGCAATATCCCCCGGATAAAACTGTCATTTTCGCCGAAGATTCGCTGGACGACCGGCTGGGGACCGATGCGCCCAATGTCCACCGTTTGTGGCGGCGGGGCAGCGATGATTATTCCTTTTTGGAAAAAGCTATCAGGCAGACTGAAGTCGATATCATCCATATCAATTATCAAGCTTCGATTTTTACCTATAAGAATTTCTACCTGATGCTGAACCGCCTGCGCCAAAGCGGGATAAAAGTCGTGGTCACCAATCATGTTTTGGATGAAGACAATCAATACTACCTGGCTTTGGCGCAATGCGTCGACGCTATCATCTTTCATATGGAATATTCCCGCGTCCAATGGACTTCCGTCAAAGGCCATCCCGACCAGGTTCACATTATCCCTCACGGCGTCCCCCGCATCCCCTCGACTTCCAAAGAGGAAATGCGCAAATCGCTGGGTATCCCGGACGACCTGCAGTTGTATATCTCCTTCGGTTTTATCGAACCGCATAAAGGCATTTTGGAAAACATCATAGCTTTAAAAGAATTGAAAGGCAAATTCCCTTTCCTGTATGTGGTCCTCGGCGGCGCGCATCCGCATAATGAAGAAGGTCAGAAATACATTCGGCAATGTCAGGATACTGCGGATAAACTGGGCTTGACGGAAGAAGTGCAGTTTATGCTGGGCTTTCACCCCGATGAACACATTTATGTGATGCTGAAAGCCGCTGACGCCATTATAATGAATTATCAATCCAACCGTTACGAAGCTTCCGGCGCCACAGCTTTAGCGCTCAGTTCCGGCGCGCCCATTGTCACCAGCAATGCGCCGCCTTTTTCCGATTTGGGGATATCGGTATTGCGTATGACGGAAAAAACTCCTCTGGGGAAAACCTTGTTTCATTTGAAGAATAATCCGCTTCTCCGTAACTTGATAATGAAAAACGCCGCCGCCCTAGCGGAAGAACGCTCATGGTTCAACACCGCCCGCCGTATCCGGGAGATTTACGCTAAGTTGATGAGTTAATCTGAACGGTGTCAGGTGAGGACACCTGACACCACATAAAATATTTTATTTGTAGGGACGAGGCAGCGCCTCGTCCAAGCAAAAACGGATGATATAGAAAATCTGTCCCGGAAATGATATAAATCATCCCAAGCGGGTGGTGTCGACTCTCTGCAGTCGACACCTGTTGCTGGTTATACAATGATAATATACTGTCGACTACACACTGTAATCCTCTAATTTTTTACCGTAATCCTTTATGAAAACTCTTCTCCTCGCCACCCGCAACCGCGATAAAGTGCGGGAAATCGCCGCTAAACTGGCGCATCTGAACATAAAAGTCAAATCCTTCCGGGATTTCCCGCATCTGCCGGAAGTGGTGGAAGACGGAGAAACGCTGGAAGCCAACGCTTTGAAGAAAGCGCGGGAGGGTTTCCAAGCCACCGGTATCCCCACCTTAGCCGATGATACCGGGCTGGAAGTATCCGCTTTGGGCGGCGAGCCCGGAGTATATTCTTCCCGCTATGCGGGTGAAAATGTGTCCTATGCGGATAACCGCCGGAAACTATTGATGGAGATGGAAAATGTTTCGGATAATATGCGGCAAGCGGCTTTCCGCACCGTCGTCACTATTTATGATAAGAAGGGATATGAACAAGTAGAGGGGATTTGTGAAGGTGTGATTATCCGCGGGGAACGGGGGGAAGGCGGTTTCGGCTATGACCCGGTGTTTTATGTCCCGGAATTCGGTCAGACTTTTGCGGAAATGTCTCTGGAATTGAAGAACCGGATTTCCCACCGGGGAAAAGCTATTGACAAAGCGATTGAAGTGATACAAAGAAAGTTACAAGTAACAAGCAGCAAGTAACAAGTGAAAAGCAAAACGCCGTACTATAGTATCTAACATTGTGGTGTCAGGTGTCCTCACTTGACACCATTCTAAAATCTAACATTGTGGTGTCAGGTGTCCTCACCTGACACCATTCTAAAATCTAACATTGTGGTGTCAGGTGTCCTCACTTGACACCATCTAAAATCTAACATTGTGGTGTCAGGTGTCCTCACTTGACACCATTCTAAAATCTAACATTGTGGTGTCAGGTGTCCTCACTTGACACCATTCTAAAATCTAACATTGTGGTGTCAGGTATCCTCGCTTGACACCATTCTAAAATCTAACATTGTGGTGTCAGGTGTCCTCACCTGACACCATTCTAATATTTTCCGATTGCATGGACAGAACACTGTTCTGTCCCTACCTAAACATGCGAAAAGACTTATTGGGCGTGTTGCTGAAGTCGAAAATTGTCCCTAGCATGTGGTGTCGACTCTCTGCAGTCGACACCATTTGCTTGTTTTTCCATCGCCTGCTGTCGACCACAGAGGATCGACAGCGCCAAATGTTTTATTCCGGCGAGTAATGCTGCAAGACTACTTCCCCCAAATAATGCGATCCGGCTATCAGGATGATTTTATCCGGTGAAGTCTCGGCTAAAATTGTCTTCAGCGCTATTGCCGGGTCTTTGATCACCCTTGCCGCATTGCCACTGGCTGCCGCTTCCACCGCTAATAATTCCGGCTCCACACTCCTTGGAGTGGGCAGTGCGACAAAAGTGAAATCCGCCGCGATGAACGATAATTCCCGCAAAACTCCATTGATGTCTTTGTCGCTGACAATCCCCATTAAAATTCTGGGTTTCTGTTCCGGAAATACTTCGAGGAAAAACTCTTTAATAACTTTCGCCGCGCCAGGATTATGCCCCACATCGAAATATACCAAAGGCGCTTCCTGCATAATCTGCAATCTCCCCGCCCACTTCACCGTTTCCACGCCTCTTTTAAGCGAGGCGACTGGTAAATCGAATCCCTTTCCGCGCAAAACCGCGGCTGCGGTAAGCGCAGTCTGCAAATTCACCCATTGGTGTCTTCCCGGCAACGGCATTTGCCAATCGTCGTTCAAATCAGCATAATATTTCGAGGAAAATAACACCGAGGAATGAGAAGGATCGATTGTTCCTTTAATGATAGGCATTGCTTCCGGCGCATAATGAAAGCTGCAGTTTAAAGATGCTGCTTTTGCTTGGATTTCTTGATTCGCTTCAGCGGTCTGCTCAGCGGATACTACTTCCCCGCCCGCTTTGATAATCCCAGCTTTATCCGCCGCAATCTGACCGATCTCATTGCCTAAACGGTCGATATGATCCAGTGAGATGGGAGTGAAAACGGAAATCACCGGATTGACGATATTCGTAGCGTCCCAAGTCCCTCCCAAACCCGTTTCCACTACGGCGATGTCCGCTTTTTCGCGCTTGAAGTATAAAAACGCCATTGCGGTGGCGGACTCGAAAAAAGTCGATTGTGTGCGGTCGAATAAAGGTTTAAGTTCCTTGATATAGGCGCTGGCTTGTTCATCTGATAGTATCTTCCCGCCGATACGGATTCTTTCTCCGAAATGCCGCAGATGGGGCGAAGTATATAATCCGCATCTAAAACCCGCTTCGCTCAGAAGATTCTGCAGCAGCGCCGCCGTAGTGCCTTTGCCGTTAGTTCCGGCAATATGTATGATCGGGAAATACTCCTGCGGATTGCCTAATTCCCGGCATAGTATTTTTATGTTGTCTAAGGAAGTTTTTATCCCTAAGCGGTTCAAATCGTAGAGGTATTTCAGATTTTGTCGGATTTCCATATTTCCCCTGCATTATTCATAAAATCGTAAATCATAGAAAACTTCAGAGCATTTTGTATTTGTAGGGACGAGACCCTGTCTCGTCCGCTTTTTGGACGAGGCGCTGCCTCGTCACTACAATAAGAATCTGTAGATATTTGTGGTGTTAGACGAGGACATCTGACACCACAGCTGCGCAGCCTCCTCTTCCGGGCGCATTCCCGGATGAGGCGTTGAAACTTGGTGAAGAATTTGTAAATTGAGAATGAATATTAATCCGAGCGAAAAATATTTTACATTTCAACCTTATGAATTATGCTTAAATCCCGGTACTGTCATTCCCGCGAAAGCGGGAATCCAGCCTTTTTTTATCAGATGTGGAACTGATCACGATGTAAAATATAAAAAGGTCTGATTAATATTCTTGTTAATCCTGTCTAAGTTTTTAGTCTATGAATAAGGCAGGCTAAATAATTTACTGCAAAATTGCATCTTAAGCATATTTTTTGTATTTTTATTAATTATTTCATTTCTATCTAAGAAACGGGGATAACGGATTTATATCCTTAATTCCATTCTACTCCGGTGAGGTTTCACTATAATTTCGCTGTCAGAGGTCAAACTGAATTAACAATAATATGAGCCTTCAGGAAGAAAAATATCTAATTCAAACTGATGATCGGGAGTTGTTTCAAGTCCAGGTCAATCTTAATTCGAGTCAATCGGAAATTGAGATACTTTCCAGGTTATTGAAAAGTATCAAGGACGAAATCCACCGGCAATACGGGATTCCCGCCACTCAGCTAAAATACCGCCGCATTGTCGATAAACAGGTGAGTCCTGAAGGTATTCTCACAATACTGGAATTAACCGCAGTTAAAACCGCCAGCGGCAAACCGGCGCTGAAACTATGCAGTATAGCCCTGCCGAATGGGATCAATCTCGATAATATGCTCCTGCAGGTCGATTTATATCCTATAGATCATGACAACCAGCCCTTGACGCCGGAAAAATTGAAAAATATCATACTGGAAACCGGTATTTTGGCAGATTTCATCGATGAAAAAGCTCTGGAAAACGCTGTCAAATTACTCCACGAACAAAACGAACCTCTGGAAGATATCGTCTTAGCGCAAGGTGTCCCCCCGGAAATCGGCGAAGACGCTAAATTGGATTTTTCTTTTAATATGGAACCGGATAAAAGTTCCGTGAAACAGTATATGGGGTCGCGGAAAGCAATTGCCGGAGATGTGCTTTGCGTCAAACATCCCAGAATTATCGGAAAGGTTGCCGGAAAAGACCTTTTTGGTAAAGAGATTAAACCGTTTTCCGGCCGGGATTTTAACCTGCTCGCCGGCAATGGGACAAAAATGTCGGAAGACGGTTCTAAAATTTACGCCACCGTCAATGGTGTAGCAATTGTTAAGAAAGACGATAAAAAGGTTTCCGCTCTAAGTTATACTCAGACTTTTCCCCGCGAAGTTCAGCTCCGTATCGATCCTTTGACCGTCATCGAATCTTCCCGTACAGTGGAAATTGTCACTAAAAACAGCTTGGAAATTCAAGGCACGGTGCAGCGCAATAGTAACATTGTTTCCGAAGGTGAAATCTTTGTCTTAGGCAATGTCGAACCGGATTCAAAGATTCACTCCGGCGGGGATATTTTAATCGAGGGCAACATCGACAAAGGCTCGCTTATCGCCAGTAAAAACATTTTCGCCGGCGGTGAAGTCACCGAATCCACCCTCAGCGCTAAAGGGACAGTTAAAGTCGAAGGCACCTTGAGAAATTCCCGAGTAGTCGGGGAAAATGTGGAAATCGACCGGCTGGTCAATTCCACTATTGTCGCCTCTAAAAGGGTGGTTATCCGGCATGTCGAACAGGATGAAGCGGAAGTACTGAGCGTTATCAAGGTAGGATTGAAGGAATACCAGCGGATGAAAGTCACAGAGAACGATGAATTTCTGGATTATCTGAAAAATGATTTGAATAAAATGAAGAAATTTTTCGGCAATGAAATTGTCAAAGATGTGACTTATGCCAATTTAGAACTTATGCTGCTGAAAACGGTAAAACAGTTCTCGTTGAATATGAAAATGGATAATGAGAAATGGGAAGCCGCGAAAAAATTGATGGAATCGATTCCTTCCTTGAAAATTTTAATCAATGAGGTAAAATCTGAATCGCTGGAACTATTGGAAATGATTGAAAAACAGGAGCAAATCCCCGGTGAAGTCATCATTAAGGAAAAATTCCAATGTCCGGTGCGCATCGAAATCAATTCCGTCCGAACCGATGTGATGCCGGTCGCTTCCGGCAGATTCACTTTAACCGGAGATAAAATCGTCAACGATCCCTGGCCGTAATAATATACCGGTTCGCAAAAGTCCGGTCATCCCGCAAGCGCTTTGTCAGGTCTTTAGCGAAGCGGAGACCTGACAGATTTCTTTTACCGAAACGAAATTATTTTGTGGCTTCAGGCGCCCTCGCTTGACACCAGCCAAATCTGCACAACTATAACTTCCCCGCCAATACTACCACTTTCCTCGCTTCATACCTGCTTTTAAACGCTTCGCTGATCGCTTCCAAATGCACGATATAAACTCCTATCCGCCCGTTTTTACCATCATCCCAATTGCCGTCCCAAACAAAAGCGCTGGAAGAACCAACAATATCATTCCGCACTAAAAATTTTACCAGCCTGCCGTTAGTGTCGAAAATCCTCAAATTGATCCTGGCGTACGGCACCGGCAATCGCACATTAATTTCGCAAACATCCTCGAATCCATCCCCGTCCGGGGAAAACACTTCCGGGATGGCGGTCAAGACGGCGGAATTTCCTTCCATCGGGGTGAAATATACCGAATTCTGCCGTCCGGGAGTCCCTCCATCTTCATCCGCGCAGGGCAGCCATAGCGCCGACTGCGGCGTAATCCGTTCCATCGAAATGCCATTGTCGACGCCGCCCCAATCAGAACCGTAATCAAGCTGGTCGATGATGTTTCCCGCCGGATCGAATAAATAGAGCGTATCGCCGGTGTTATTCAGCGCATTCCAGCTCGAAGTCACGAGAAGATTAATCGATTCCATCTGCTGGTACAAATCCAAAATCGAAGAATCTTTTGCGATCACCAGCATCCCTCCCCCGGAAATAGAAGCGACATTAAACCAAATTTTATCCGAACTGTCGGCGTCGGCAAAACTCCACCCGGTTAAAGACATTTCCCCGGCGGAATTATTGTATATTTCCAGCCATTCCGCTTCTCCCGCCACAGGTTTATACATAACTTCATTGAAGGTCAGCGAATTGATTTCCGCCCCGATGTATATTGCGCAGGCGGCAAGATTATTCAGAGTATCGTCATCCGCCTCCATTACCTTCGCGGCAAAATTGTACCAGCCTGTCACCAAAGGAACCGTTTCAATTGAAATTTCCCGCTCTTCACCGGAATTAATGCTGCCGGAACTGACCAATTCAAAGATTTCCTCCACAGTAAACACTCCGTCACCGTCATCCAGCATAAAACCTAAGGTAAAAGGCGGAAAAACTTCCACTCCCGTATTTTTTACTACTGCAGTCAAATAAATCGTTTCGCCATTTATCGGCATAGCAGGTTCATAAGTCAATGACAATACCGCCAAATCCAAGGAATCCGGCGATACCGTATTGCTAAATCCCGGACTGCCGTAAAGGCTTTGGCTGTCCGACCAGTTTGCCGGAATATCTTCTCCGTCAAGGATGATTTTTTCTTCGGAGTAACCCGGCAAATTGCCAATGGTGTATTGATAAGCCGCAGGGACTACACCGAAATTATCGATAAGATTGACTGTTTCCGCAGCGGAATTATTCAAACCGCTGCTTCCCAAAGCGGAACTGGTTACAGTCAATATAATACACTGATCGCCGATTAAACTATCATATATTCTGGAGCTGTTGAAATAATCCGGATCTAAAATCAGTCCGAACCATCCTCCCGGCAGAATCAGCCCGGACTGCGCCGGGATAATTTCGTCTTCCCCGGAGCCATCGCCGAGCCGCCATCCGCTCAGGTCGACGGAATCGCTCCCGCTGTTCCAAATCTCCACAAATTCATAAATATCTTCGTCTTCCAAGGGATTGAACATAATTTCCGTCAGATATACCTGCCCATACAGCGGCGCGCAGCAGAATAACGCCAGCAATATTTTGATAGAAAGGTGCCAATTCGGCTTAATGAAGTCCAAAGCAAACCGCTCTGGGCGGCTGAGTTTGCGGCCGCTCACAACGAACAAAGAAAATAGCGGCTCGCAAGGGCGCAGTGATGCTATCTTCAAGATAAACAATAGGTCATTCCGAACTTGTTTCGGAATCCAGCTCCTTTGATTTTTGCTAGTTTTAAAGTCACTGGATGCTGAAACAAGTTCAGCATGACCGTAATACTTCAGAAAACTAAAGTTGAACATAGAAAAAAGTCCCCTCATTTTCACGGCCGGAAAGCGTCGATAAGGTGATTGATTTTCCACAAATCGTCTTCAAAGCGTAATGCCATAATATCGAACCTGATTTCCCGGAAAGGAATGGAATAAGACATCAGAAAAACTTCCGCCGCCCGGACGATATGCGCGACTTTCTTCAAATTCACCTCCGTTTCCGGCGGAATGACCGTCTGCGAAGATTTTACCTCGACAAATACCAAAGTCCCCAAGTATTCTGCGATGATATCGATTTCACAGCGGCCGCCGCGGAAATTCCGGGCAACAATCTGATACCCTTGGCGCTTAAGATAATTGACCGCCGCTTCCTCCGCCTCCACACCCAACCGGCGGGGTCTTATCCTTTTTACCGGGATTTCCGAAGCTATCAGATGAAAAGACAATCGGTGCGCCGGGGAATAGCCATATTTTTCCAAAGCCATTCGATGCTCCGGAGTAGGATACCCTTTATGTTTAGCAAATCCATAAACCGGAAATTGTCCGTCCAGTTTTTTCATCAATTCATCGCGGTATTCTTTAGCCAAGATCGAAGCGGCGGCGATGGTAAAACACGACGCATCGCCTTTGATTATCCCATAGTGCGGCATCTCCCATTGCGGCAGTTTCCAGCCGTCGACTAAACATAATTGGGGTTGAGGCTGCAGTTTTTTCACCGCTCGTTTCATCGCCAGCCGCGACGCTTCCAAGATATTGATGCGATCGATCTCTTTGACCGAAGCTTCCGCTATCCCCCAGCTTACTGCAGTCCGCTTTATCGCCAGACTTAATTCCCGGCGCTCTTGTTCTTTGGTCAATTTGGAATCCCTGACACCGGGAATGACCGCGTTAGGCGGAAAAATCACCGCCGCCGCCACCACCGGACCAGCTAATGGCCCCCGCCCCGATTCATCGACTCCGGCGATTATTCCGTATTCCTGCAGAGATTGTTTTTCTATGTCAGAGAATGTATCCAAATGGGAAATGCTCCTGATTGATTTAAAAAGCAGTCGTCAGTGATCAGCCGCCGGTCGTCAGTCAAAACAGTGTTCAAGTATGCAAGTGTGCAAGTTATACCAATTCCCAAAAGTCTTTTTGCATTTTTGGCAGGGACAGAACAGTGTTCTGTCCCTACAATCGGAAAAGAATAATTAAAACCGGTATAAAGCGCTGGATTCCCGCTTTCCAGTCTGTCCTAAAACGCCCCGAAGCCGTCATTCCCGCGGAAGCGGGAATCTACATGTATTTGTGAATATTGAAAATATGGATTCTGGCTTTCGCCAGAATGACGCCCTTCGGGCATTTTGGTACAAGCTCTTTCGCCGGAATGACAAATTCCGGGTGTTTTCGGACAGACTTAAGAGTCTGATTCTATCGATTTTGCTTTTACTTGTTACTTGCTACTTGCTGCTTGTACCTGGTAACTTCTTTCGACTTGCCGACTATCTTCAGATAATATAAACAAAAAACCCGCACAAGTCAATTGTGCGGGTTAATGGCTGTCAGCTCAATCTGCGGTTAATTTACTCTTTCTCTAGCCGAAGCTGCTTTCATTAGCGTATCTTCCTTGGGCTTAGGCGCTCTCCGATTCCGAATTTCTACCTCCGGCAGCCCTCCTATCGAATTCCCTCCTCATCGATCCCCTCCTATTTTGGCGCCCTCCTGTAGAAATCCCCTCCAATTCGGCAGTCAATCCGGCAGCCAGTCGACCCTCCTATTGCTGAAGCTCTTTCAGCTTCCATGATGAATCCCTCCCCCTCCCGAAGGACTCTCTTGGCGATGGGCAAGATTAGATTAAAAAGAAAGGGCTCCGCGAAAATCATCTAACAGCAGATAAAATGACCCCTCATTTCTTTGCTGTCTGCTTCGTTTATGACTGTCAGCAGAGCCCATTTCAAAGACCATCGCAGTTTTCAACCCCTCCTGTTTTTTGACCGGGTTCTGGGGAAAGAAAATGCAAAAGCAATGCCAAACCCGGGATAGTTGTGCGATTGACTTAATAATAGGTTATTGACTATAAAATGGTGAGTTTGAGGCGGGAAAAATTGCGGCTGGATAAATGGATTGTAAACCCTGTGCACAGTCGTTGTATACTCAGTATACAGTTGATTATTTCCGCTGCACCGAAAATCCTACTCCGGCGGCGGGCGAAACGATTAACGGTTCAAAGCTGATACGGTAAGCATTTCCCTCGAGGCTAAAATCGACTCCGTTATTTAAAATATCATACTGCGTCCCGGCATAGACCAAAAGCGTGCCGAAGACAAAACTCCATTGCCAGCGGTTAGCGTTCTGATATTGGCGGAATTTCTCCGTCATTTGGGAAATATCCCGTTCCTGATAGTAAGCCTCCTGCGCCTCTAAATAATGTTTATGCGCGAGATAGGTTCCCATCAGCAGCGCGGTTTCGCTTCCCATTATGATCATCCCCTTAGTCTTTTCCCCGGCATAATAATGTCCCCAGCCCGGGTATATTAGTGAACGGGAAATGACCGGTTTCATCAGCGGCCAGCGATCCAGCCTATTCTTTGCAGAGGATAAAGGTGAAGTGTATTCCTTCTGTAGAGCGTCTTTCGCTAATTGAAATACGCGGATAATGTTAGGAGGCACTAAAACCGGGTCCAACTGAGCTTCCGGTTCGATTTTCAGCCATTCGAGGAAATGATGTTTAGCTTCCAATTCCCGCCGCAGGATGACATAGGAAAAACCGAGGTAACTGTGCACGGCGATACGCTCTTCCCGGTAAAGTTCATCGGGATTTTTCAACAAATCGTTGCCGTATTCCACCAATTCTTCAAACCGCCGGGAATCGTAAAGCGATTGTAAATTAGCTAAAATCAACCTTTCCACTGCTTTAACTTCAGCGCAGAAAATCATAAATAAAGTCAAACAAAAAAAGCAGAGACAAAATATCCTTCCGCGAAAAAGATATTCTCCTGCTTTTTGGGTAATTCCGAAGGCTAAACTCAGCCGCCCGGAATTTTTTATCAATGGTCTTAATGAATTATTCTGGATTTTCATCAAGCTGTCACTTCAGCAAAATCACCTTCGTTGAAGAATTTAATTCTTTTCCGAAGATATTTACAAAATACACTCCGGAAGGGGCGAAAACTCCCTGCAGCGTGTTCCCGTTCCAGAACAGCCTGTTTCCGCTAAAAATAATCTCTTGCTCCCCCCAAGAGAAAACCATTTCCCCCAACGAATTGAACAGCCTGACGCTTTCGATTTCACTTAAAGTATTGTCCTGATTCAAATCGATAGTCAAGCGGGAATTGAACGGATTGGGATAACAGTTCAACCTGTACCCGTCGACCGTATTTTTCCGGGGATCGACCACATTCACACTCCTAATCAGCATTTCTCCCGAAGCCAGGTAACCATGATCGGCCACATACCCGCCAAATCCGCCTATCACATAAACGGTATCGTTCAATACTGCGAGAGCGTGTCCGGAACGATTATAGAGCATCGGTTGGATGGTAGTCCATTGATTGGCGGCAAAGTCGAAACACTCGACCAAATTGATAGGGCTTTCCCCGTCGAACCCGCCGGTGACTATCATACTGTCCCCGGTAATTCCCACCCGCAGGTTGAACCTGGGTACGGGCAGACTATAAGGGCTTTCCACCCAATTGGAATCCTGCCACACCGTGTGATTGTTTAAAATCTGATAATTTATCCCGCCAAGTATCCTGACTTCGCCGCCGGTAACCACTGCGCCATGTCCGGCCCGGGAAGGATAAATCGCAGGAATGATGTTTAGCGATATCTCGTAATTCGCCGGATCGAAAACCTCGACCATATTGGAATAACCCAGCGTCGGCGAATAGCCTCCGATTAACCAGATTTTGTCATCTTTGGTAACCGCAGATAAACCTTCCCGCGGATAATCCATGTCGGTTACATCCTGCCAATATCCCGCCAGCGGATCGAACATTTCCACCGCTGTCACCATCGTGGCGGAATTTTCCCGCCCCCCAAATACGAAAATTTTATTGTCCACTACCGCTGCGGCGGCGAAAGTCCTAGGATGGTTCAAAGGCGCAATTTCCACCCATTGATCTATCGACTGCAAATACTTCTCCACCGTAGCGTAGACGATCCCCGGATTAGCGCTGCCGCCGATGACATAAATGTCCCCCATCAGCGCCACTGCGCACAATCCCTCCCGCTGACTATTGATGGGAGCGATCCCTATCCAGTCATCGGCAAATACCTGCCCGGCCGACAATACCATCAAGATTACAGTGAAGAGTAATGATTTTACCCTGCCTGGCATTTTTCTCTCGTTTAATAATATGCGGATGAGGGCGGATTAATCTGGCTCCGCCCGCAAATTGGGGGAAAATGTCTGTAAACCAGACGCACGAAGGTCTTTTTCCCTAAGGAAGATGAGGGGTGGTACAAAATCCAAACGCAATGTTTATGCCATAATACAGTCTGCAAGTCCGCAAGTCTACAAGTCGAAAGCCAAAAGAAGCAGCAAGTTGCAAGTTACAAGTATACTGTTTTTAATTATTGCTTTCTGATTGTAGGGACAGAACAGTGTTCTGTCCCTACCATACATGCGAAAAGACTTTTTGGAATTGGTATAATAGTTGGGTAGTGTCAGGCGAGGGCGTCTGACACTACAAAATAAAGTCTGCAAGTCCGCAAGTCGAAAATGTTTGCTTTTACTTGTTACTTGTTACTTGTTACTTGCAGCTTGCAACTTGCTGCTTGCTGCTTGTTACTTATTTTGCGATAAATCCACCACCAGACTAATGGTATCGCCCGGCAGCACTTTTAAATGACGGTCGAAAGACTTGAAATTGGGGTGTTCCACTTCGACATAATGTTCGCCAGGCTTCAGATAGATGGGTTTGGGCAAAGGCGATACTCCCACCTGCACGCTGTCGACTTTAACATAACCCCAAGGCTGGATTTCGAAGATAAGCACCCCGACATGGTTGAATAAATTTACTTCGACTTTTAAAGTATCGTTCGGCGAAACCGCATAAGTCAAATCGATTAACGGAAAATACGGGTTGTCCAGCAGGATACGATGTTCGCCGGCGTCGACTTTCACGATATAACCCAGCGGGCTTTCCCCCTTTAAAGCGCCGTCGATATAGATACGCGCCCAGGGATTGATGGTAAAATCGAAATAAGCCGGTCCATGTGCCGCCGCCTTATCCGGCTGGGCGGGTATTCTGTTTTCCGTATTCGCCGTTCCCGCGGGAGACAATTTGACCGTCTCGACTTTCGCCGTTTTCTTACCCTCGGCGGAATTATCTTCTTTCGAAGATATCGACCGGTCGTCCGAGAGATTATCCCCCTCGGCGGAACCCGGAACCTGGCGGCTTTCCGGCGTCTTTACGACTCTTTCCTGATCTTTCCCGGAGGCGGAATATTCTCCCGAATCCGGCAGGGCTTTTCCGACCGCTTCGGATTGCTTCAGATTGCCGGGATTGATTTCTCCGATATACCTTTTTGAAGTCAGCGACATTCCTTGATGCGACCAAAACCATCCGGCGATGGAAACGGCAGCGATGATGATAATAAAGAACGCTAAAACCGGGACAAAACTGAGGACGCTGTTTTTCCTTTTCACCCGCGGCAGCGAAGGCGCGCGGATACCGCTGCGGGAACGCTGAGTGATTTCTTTGGGGTATTCCTCCAAGTTTACCAATTTCCACAGGGCTTTTTCCGCCGATTCGATGCGCTGATCGGGATTACGCGCCATCATCTCTTTGATCAATGCAAGGAATCCTTTTGGCAGTCCCGGCCGCAAATCTTCGATTTCCGGCACTCGGCCTTCCTGCACTTTCTGCAAAGTCTGAAATATATCTTCGCATTCGAAAGGATTGACACCCGTAAGTAATTCCCAGGCGATCAATCCCGCCGCATAAATATCCGCCGCCGGAGTGGGCTTTTCCCCTGCAATTACTTCCGGCGCGATATAGCTGGGAGTCCCCACCAAATCGCCGTGCTGAGTGATACGCGGCATCCTCCCGCTGAAAGAAAGTGAAAAATCGGTCAATTTGACCACGCCATTGAGGTCGATCATCACATTTTCCGGCTTCAAATCCCGGTGAATCACTCCTACGCTGTGGATAGCAGTCAATCCCTTTAAAATCGAAGCGATGATGGACAGCGTATCGGACAGAGCCACTTGTTTTTTCAAGCCGTCGGCGTCTTTGCCCGTAGTCTGACGCTTCAAATACTGATATAAATTTTCCCCTTCCACCCATTCGTAGGCGATATAAGGCCGGTCGTCGAGCACACCGCAATCGTAAACTCTGACTATATGCGTGTGTTCCACGCTGGCGGCGATTTTCGCCTCCCGTTTGAACCTCTCCGCCACTTCCGGGTCGCGCAGAAGCCGCTGATGCAGGACTTTCAGCAGGACAATCCGGTCCAATATCCGATGCCGCGCCTTATAAACTACGGCGAATTCACCGGATTGGATCTCCTCGATCACCTCAAATTTTTCCCACAGCGACTTCAACTGATTTTTTTCCTGGGTGGATTGAAACCGATGTAAACAATATGTTCATAATGTACAACACTTTGCAGGGACAGAACACTGTTCTGTCCCTACACAAAATCGTGCTGTCAAGCAGCAAGCAGCCGCTTTCGACTTTCGACTTGCAGACTTGCAGACTTCTTTACACATCTATCCCTTCCACCTGCAATTCTTCCAAAATATTATAGAGGTATCTGCGGGATATATCCATTTTCCGCACCGCTTCGGAACGGTTGCCGTCGCATTGCTTCAGAATTTTTAGCACATGCCTTTTAATCGCACCCTTTAAAGTTGGATCGGTCTCCTCGTCCAAAGTTTTTTTGAAGCCGAAATCGGCTTCTTCCAGCATCAAAGTTTCTTTGGAAATGACATTATCTTGCGAAAACACTACCGCCCGCGCCACCGCGTTTTCCAATTCCCGGATATTGCCGGGCCATTGACGCTGTTCGAATAATTTCACCGCTTCTTTGGTCATCGTCAAGTTCGATTTTCCCGCTTTAGCGCCGTATTTATTGAGGAAAAACGCCACCAGCAGGGGAATGTCGCCCTTGCGGTCGTTCAGCGGCGGCAATAGAATGGTGAGCACTTTCAAGCGCCAATACAGATCGGCGCGGAAACGCTTTTCCCCCACTTCCACCTGCATATCCTTGTTCGTCGCCGCTAAAATCCGCACATCGGCTTTCTTGGTGTAATTACTGCCGACCGGGCGGTATTCCGATTCCTGCAAAAACCGCAGAAGTTTGGTCTGGATGGCCGCCGGCAAATCGGCGATTTCATCCAGCAGCAGCGTCCCGCCTTCAGCTTGTTCCACCATTCCAACCTTATTGGCGATAGCTCCGGTGAAAGCGCCTTTGACATGGCCGAATAGTTCCGATTCCAATAGTTCCGGCGATAAATTGCCGCAGAATAGCGCTGAAAATGGCTTATTTTTCCTATAGGAATTATAATGAATCGCCCGGGCGACCAGCTCTTTGCCGGTGCCCGATTCGCCGGTGATCAACACCGGCAAATCCGCATCCAGCACTTTCCCCATAATATCGTAGACCCGTTTCATCGCCGCGCTTTCGCCGATAATTTCGGAGAAGCCGTAAGAACGGTGCACTTCCCCGGATAACCGCTGGTTTTCCGCCTTCAGGTTATCCAAATCCAGCGCATTATCTATCGCCAAAGCGGCGTAGGAGGAGACCAGGGTCAGGTAGTTGATGGTATCCCAGGTGAACAAATCCTGCGCGCCCCGGCTGTCCATATAGATGACACCCCGCACCTGATCGCCTTTCTTCAGGGGGACGCAGGCGACGGAACGGATGCCGTGCAAAATGACCGATTTGCGCCCGGTGAAACGGGGATCGGCGGCGGCGTCTTTTGTCAACAGCGGTTCGCCGGAATTCATCACCATTTCCACCGCGCCCTGTGAAATTTCGCTCAGATTGGACAAAGAATCGTCTTCCGAACTGAAAGTGCGGAAACGCTTCTTACCTTCTTCATCGGAATAGACTAAAAATCCCCGCTCGGATTTCAGCGTTTTCATCGAGATGTCCAAGATCTCTTTAAAAAGGGTTTCGGGATTTTTACAGCTCAAAAGGGTCCGGCTGACCGAAACCAAGCTGTCGATATAATTAGGGATTAGATTCATTGGATACTTGGAAACTTACCTCTTGAGATAGTGATTTATTGCCGAATTCATCGACTAAAGCTATCCACCAGATATTGGAACCCAGCAGCAGGTTGCCCGCCGGCTGATAGCTAACGGAATCGCTGGGGATACTGTCCACCGTGAAATAGACATTCCACTTCGATTCGAAGCTGACTGAAAGACTAAATGTATGTAAATAAGATACTTCATCCGCCGGATTCCAGGAGAATGTGGGGCGCTGGACGGAAATACTCCCTAATGCGGGCGCATTGGTCGTGGGGGTGAATTCAATCAATCTGGCTAAATAGAAATCCTGAGATTGGTAAGTCGAATCCAGAAACTGCAAATCCACGATCAGATGCGGAGGATGCCCGACAATTTCGAATACGGAAATCCCCTGGAAATAATCGTCGAGAATTAGTCCTTTCCAGAAAGGCAGAATCCCCGGACTGGACAAATCGTTCAAATCGAAAATTAAACTGTCGAAAAACACCACCTGCACGCTTTGAATTTCCGGGAATGAAACAAACTGCGCTTCCACATAAATATTATAACGGGGCTGCTGAATATAATTCAAATAGCGTTCGGAATATACGGCAGCGATAATATCGCCCTCAAAAGTAGTGTCGATACCCGGCGGCTGGTAAGCCGAACCGTTCGGATCGTACGGATTCAATCTGGACAGTTCGCACCCGCAGCAGGAAATCATTACGATTAATCCCGCGATTCCCCCATACCTGGCGACCGCGCTAAATATGCCGGAAAATCTCAATCGCATATAAGATTCGGGAGGTATGATTGTTTTTTGACCGTTTTCCACCTAGGCCTAACATCCGACTACTCGGAAAACTCTCAATTTAGTTAAAATAATAACTATCGCATATAAAGTCAAGAAAAATGGTCAGAAGTGGCAAGAAGTGTTCAAGTTGGCAAGTTGACAAGTGAATAAGTGAAAAGCGGGGCGGGGGGATTTTGGAGCATTTTCTTGATTATTATTGCAGGGATTGTTATTATTAGGTAAATCAATTGGGAATAGCTATGGCAAAAACACCGGAAGAATGGCTGGAGCAAGCATATTACGACATCGACACCGCGGGAGATATGCTGGAAAAGAATCGGAATTTCTATGCGGTTTTTATGTGTCATCTGGCGGTAGAGAAGGCATTGAAGGGATTGCTTTGGAAAAGGACTGATACCATTCCGCCGAGGACGCACGATTTGACGCTCTTGGTGAGAAAAATCGGAATTGAACCGTCAAATGAATTACGAGAATTTCTTGTCGATTTGAATAATGCGCAAGTAACGACTCATTATCCTGAAGACTTTAAGCGGCTGCAAATTGAATTCAATAAAAAAATTGTAATTGAGATTATCGATAAGAGCAAAGAAGTTGTAGAATGGATAAAAAGCATATTTTAACTATTATCGCGGAATTCAGGAAAATTCTTGAATCGACCGGCGTCAAAGTGGAAAAAATCATCCTATTTGGTTCCTATGCCAATGGGACTCAGCATGAATGGAGCGATATCGACTTAGTGGTGGTATCCCCGGATTTCGCCAATGTTGGTTTATGGGACAGGATAAAAATGGTGGGAAAAGCCATTGCTGTCCTTTTCCAACCCATCCAAGCTGTCCCTATGACTCCGGAAGAATGGGAAAAAGGGGACTCTATGATTTGCCGGTTCGCGAAGGAAGGGGAAGTGGTGGGGTGATTATTCACTGGCTATTAAGGCTATTATGGCTATAATTGTCTTGAATCGCAGATAAAGACGGATAAAAACGGAGGGGGCAGATATTTAATTATCTTTGTATGGTTATTGGTCTAATTTCTTTTCAAACCATTTAATGTTATATTTTTTACAGAAGTCTTTTTCCCTGTCTGAAACCTTCCAAGCTACCAGAACAGCATTAACTTCATTTGAATCTAAAGGAATTCCGCGTTGCGCACATCTTAGAGCTCTGTATTTGATTAATTGATGGCATCCCGGATAAGGATTATCCGTTTCTATTTCCACAACTGTATTAACATCGTCATTTCCTATAAATAGGATATCGACAGTGTCACTTGAATCAAAATAGTGCTCCACTATAGGAGGTCTTATAATATTTATAAGACCAATGTATTCAGGGTTTTGGGAAATCCATTCTTTTAATTTTAGATGATTTTGTCCTTCACCTCCTTTACCATATTTTCTTTTCAATAAAACTCGATTTAATCTTGGAATTTTCATATTAAGTTGCCCATGTTCCGCATTTTTAACCTGCGTAAAATCTTTTAGTAATTCTACAATTATTTCTTTATCTGATTCATTCTGAAGAGTTTCAAGTAAATCAGATAAAATGTTTTTTACTTGACCTGCTTTTAGGAATCGATGTAATCTTGATCCCCAAAAGGGATCGCCATTATTATTCGAGTAATATTCCCAGAAATATAATTCCTTCGCTTCTTCAATTGGCAATCTTATTCTAAGTTTTTCATCTGCATATACTATTGTCTCTTCATTATTCACCTTTTTTACTCTACTAATTTTAAATAATCCAATAATTTTACGATCAGATTCTTTTTCATTTGGAAATCTTGTGGTTAGGATGGCAATTCCTCCATCATCAATTTTTGCTTTAATTGGTTTTCCATTTCCGTCGTTTGGGTGAGTGTATCCTGATCCGAACTTCCATTTATAGAAGAGTTCACTTTCAGAGCAAGGGTAATTCGGACGCTTCCCCCTGAAACCATTATCATAATATTTTTTACATGGATTAGTTTGTTGCTTACACCATATTCGATCGTTTTTAATATTTGCTTTAATGATAGAATCCGAGCAAGTGCCATTAAATCCAACTAAAATTCCTTCATCTGCATCATTGTATGTGCATTTGAATGCGACATATTTATTGGGAGGCATTTTTACTCCTTAATATTTAATATATTTCTTTTTTCAATAAGGTAATATTTACAAGTTTTATAATCAAGTATTTTTTCAAATATTTTTGTATCTGCGTAATCGGTTTTTACCGGTTTTATCTGCGGTTCTAAACATTCGATAAACAAACATCCCTTTAATCCCCTTCATCCCTGTCAATTAATGTTTTCACTCGCCGCTAATTTTCTTTTTTCCTTCCCATCTGTTATATTATAGGATTAGCGCTTTTAAACAGGAGATTGCCGCAGGGGTTTTTATTTTGCGGCATGGGCTTGCTTCGATGTAAAAATCTACCCTTTAATCACCCCTTATCTCTAAGGGGGCAATGTAGGTTAGGGAGACTGTCCTCTGTAGGTCTTCGACCTACGGCTATTCACATTCAATCCCTTTAGGATTGAAAACATAACCATAATAGCCAAAATCGCCAGTGAATCTATGTTTTCCCGAATTCCGAATTCCGTCTTTTTCACCCTAATTCCCAAATCCCAAATCCTAAATCCCAAGAAAAACATGCGCCACACCGTCATCGGCACCGCCGGGCACATCGACCACGGCAAATCTTCCCTGATTTTTTCTTTGACCGGGTATCATCCGGACCGGTTGAAAGAAGAAAAAGAGCGGGAAATGACCACCGATCTGGGCTTCGCCTTCTTAGGCGACAACATCACCATCATCGATGTGCCGGGGCATGAAAAATTCATCAAGAACATGCTTTCCGGCGTGTCCACTTTGGATATGGCGTTGTTTGTCATCGCCGCCGACGATGGTATAATGCCGCAGACGCAGGAACATTTCGAAATTTTGAACCTGTTGGGAGTGCCGCACGGATTTATCGTATTGACCAAAATCGATATGGTCGATCCCGATTGGGCGGATTTGGTGGTGGAAGAAATCCGGGAACTGGTCAAAGGTTCATTCCTGCAGGATGCGCCGGTTTTCCGGGTATCGAACCAGACTCATCAGGGCATCGAAGAGTTGAAACAGTCGATCATCGCTAAAGCCGATACTTTGCCGCCCCGTTCCGACCGGGGGATTTTCCGTTTATGGATCGACCGGGTATTTACCATCAAAGGTTCCGGCACGATCGCCGCCGGCACCGTGCTTTCCGGCGAAGTCAGACCGGGGGATAAAGTCGATTTGCTGCCGGCGGAAAAAAATCTGCGGGTGAAGAAAGTCCAGGTGCATAATAAACCGCGGGAAAAAGCGGTCATCGGCGAAAGAGTGGCGATCAACTTGATGAATGTGGAAGTGGAAGAAATCAAGCGCGGCGATATTTTGACCGCCGAAGGCTATTTCCAGCCCACCTATATGTTCAACGCCAAATTCCGGCTGCTAAGTTCGCAGAACAAGCCTTTCCCCAACCGTTCCCGCGTCCGCCTGCATATGGGCACGGCGGAAATTTTATGCCGCCTCGTCAATCTGGAGAAGGGGGACTTCTATCCGGGGAACGAATATATCGTGCAGTTCAGATTGGAAGAGAAAGCTGCTCCCGATGTTGGTGACAACTTTGTCGTGCGCGAATACTCCCCGGGCCAAACTATCGGCGGCGGAATCGTGCTGGAAACGCATCCGGATAAGCTGAAATACCTTTCCGAAGACAAATTGGAGGAATTAGAAGAAATTTCCGACGCCGACCCGCTGAAAATGCTGGAATACTACCTGCGGGAAAATCCTCACAAGCTTTACACCCCGGAAATAATCGCCAAAGACCGCGCTATCGCTTTGTCCGAAGCCGCGGAATTGACGCAGGAATTGCTGAAAAAGAACCGACTCTTTCAATTGACCGATGCTCCGGCTTATGTTCATTCGGAAGACCATACCGCGGTGAAGGAAAATCTCAAGCGTTTCCTGCGGCAATACCACAGCGAAAATCCTATGCGCCGGGGGATAAAAAAATCCGAACTTAAGATGAAAATGTTCGCTTCCGCCGACAACGCCTATTTCGGTGCGCTGTTGGATCATATGAAACAATCCGGCGAAATCGGCCTCGACCGGGAAAAAATCTACATTGCCGGGCACACGGTGGAATTTACTCCGGAACAAACTGCATTGAAGCAGAAAATCGAAAAAATCTACTTCGACGCCGCTTTTGTCACGCCGGAATTTGAAGAATTGGTCGAACAATTGGGCGAATCCAAGCCGGAAAAAGTGCGCGCCGTGGTTACCGGAATGGTGGAAAACGGGATTTTGACCGAATTGGGAGTGGATGTGGGGAAAGCCTTGATTTTCCATTCCGCCCGCATCGAAGAAGCGAAAAAAATTGTCATCGATACGATTAAAGAAAAGGGTGAAGCTAAGTTCTTCGAACTGCGGGAGAAATTGAACAGCACCAGAAAGTTTACTACACCGATATTAGTCAGTTTCGATGAGCAGGGATTGACTAAGCGGGTGGGAGATGTGCGGGTGCTTCGTTAGGGGCTGGGGGCGGGGGACTGGGGAAAAGCGAATATCGAATGTAGAATGTAGAAGGAAAAGTAAAAGCGATTCACAGGGATAAAGGGGATAAAAGCGGGATTTGGGGATTGGGGATTAGGGATTTGTAGGGGCGGATTCCAATATCCGCCCATAATAGCCCACGGCTTTAGCCGTGGGGAACGGAGATAGGAGAACAGGCTTTAGCCTGTTCGGACAGGCTGAAGTCTGTCCTCCTATATGTAGCCCACAAATTTATTTGTGGGCAGCGATTTGAACCACTGATAAAAGCTGATTAAATACTGGTTACACTGATTTTATTCACTGGCTATTATGGAAATTATGGCTATTATTCACAAGCTATTAACGCCATTAATGCTATGTTGAATCCATTAACCAATCAACGGAGGATTTTATGCGAGGGGCATTACTTTGGATTTTAGGATTAGGGGTTGGGGGTTGGCAGATTGCTTCCGCACAGCCGGAAGATTTACAGCTGATATGGCACACCACCGGCAGTAATCCCAACAGCGGTTTGGGCTGGCAATTGGTATCCGCAGGCGACATTAACGGCGACGGATACGACGACATTTTAGCTTCGACTTGGGATACCAGGGTCGTCTATCTGTACTTTGGGGGGAATCCAATGGACACAATTCCTGACTTTGAATTCAGTGTTCCCCGGGATTATTCCAATGCAACGCTGCCAAATGAATGCCGTGATTTAAATGCGGACGGTTTTCCCGATTTTACTATCAAAGGCGACAGTTTAGGGTATAATTCTTTATATCTTTTCTTTGGAGGTCCGGATATGAATACATTACCGGATTTGATTTTTCATTGCGATTTCACGGGGTCTTCCCAAAATTTCTATGGAGATTATGTTTCTATGGGTGATTTCAACGGCGACGGAAACTATGATTTAGTCGTTGCAAATGGAAATTATTCCCCACCGGTTGATTATGGACATGGTAAAATATATGTATATTACGGCGGACCTGACATTGATAATATTACGGATTGGACTATTACCGGATATTATAACAACTTTAATTGGATCGGAGGATATTTATCATGTGGCGGGGATGTGAATAATGATGGATATGATGATATTTTTTGTAGAGGCACTGCCTTGGGCCAAAGTGAAGGAATTGTAATGTTTCATGGCGGCAATCCGGCAGACACTTTGGTCGATTGGGAGATACAATCTAACTATTATTTTTTGCAAGGGGGTTATCTTCCCACAATACCGGATATGAACGGCGACAATTGCGATGAACTCGTTAACGGGACCGGAAACTATGCGAATGTTTTTTTCGGCGGAGATACCATAAATACTTACCCGGACGTCCAGCTTCGAGGTTCCGCAAGTTACAATGTCAGCTCGCTTGGCAGTATAGGTGATATCGACAATGATGGATGGAACGATTTTGCGCTAATAAACGGCAATACGGAGCTTAATATATTTTTCTTAAGTCCGAGTGCAATTGGAAATGTCAATCCGCAAATTAGCTTTCAAGTTTCTAATTTAGGGAGAGTTAAATTTGCCGGAGATGTAATGGGCATCGGGAGAGACAATTTCATGATAGCGAAAGCAGGGAATAACAATACCGGCGAAATATTGATTTACAGTTATAACAATAGCGGGGTTGCCTACGACCAAGAAATATCTATACATCCTGCCTCAATTTCTTTAAGCCCCTGCTACCCCAATCCCTTCAATTCGCAGACCACCATTCCTTTCGAGCTGAACTTAAAAAATGAAATTTCTTTATGTGTTTATGATGTGCTGGGGCGCAAAGTTTCACAGTTGTTGTATGAAAAAATGACACCGGGAAATTATCAAGCAATCTGGAATGCAGAAAAATTTCCTTCCGGAACCTATTTTATCAATCTTTCCGACGGCAGGAATAGCGATACTAAGACAGTGTAATTAATCAAGTAACGCTATTAAAATAGCCTTAATCGCGTTAATAGCTTAAGAATCGCTATCGCCTTTAATCCTGAATATCCGATGTTGATTTGCTTTTGCTTTTTTATTATCCTGAAAATAGTCGTCAGTGGTCAGTGATCAGTCGTCAGTAAAAAGCATACAATGTGGTGTCAGGGCGTCCTCGCCTGACACTAAACCTATGACTGTGGTGTCGACCCTCTGTGGTCAACACTATTTTCCTGCTAAGTTGTGCGCCGCCAGGCGCATGGGGGTTTGCTTTGCTTTTACTGACGACCGACGACTGCCCACCGACGACTGTTACTTCACCAGTGCCAGCTTCTGCGTCTTACTGTAATCCCCCGCTTGCAGTCTGGCGAAATAAATCCCCGACGGCAAATTGGAAGCGTCGAATGCGAATTTATAACTTCCCGCATTATAAAATCCATCCACCACTTTTCCTACCATCCTGCCGGAAATATTGTAGATGACCAATTCGACTTTACCGGCTTGCGGCAAATCGAACGACAGCATAGTTTTCGGATTGAAGGGATTTGGCGAAGGCGCGGCGAAGTAGTATTTGGTGGGAATTATCGGCGCTAGCGGTTCATCTTCCCAGCCTAAAGTCTGCCACTCCTGATAAGGACTGCCACTCCCATCGCCGGCTTCTTTAGTGAAAGTCAACATATCGTCATCCCATACTTCCCAATCCGGCTGGTGCATAATTTTCAGATGATAAGAATAAACTCCGGGAAGGGCATTGGCCGGCACAATCTGCGTGATATGCCGTTCAATCGTATCTCCGGCGGCGATAGTGAAAGTAATGGCGAAGAGATTGATGTTCTGCCCGTTGGGCATATCTACCGATTTCCAAATGCGGATTAAATAGGGATTGTTCAAGTCGTAATTGATGACTTTGTAATCATAGGTGAAAATTCCTCCGCCCGCCGGGATCACGATGGAGGGTAAATCAGGATACAGGTAGCCTTTCACCGGCGGCCAGATGATAGCATTAGTGGTAAAAGTCGAAGTGTCCGCCGCCGCGGCGCTGGAGACGGAAGTGGCGATGAGCAGACCGGAATCGACAAATTGTTCCGGCACCCCCTCAGGCACCGAATGACTGACATAGACGCAGACCGTATCGTCCGGATCCAAATTAAAAACTGCGGAAATTTGGCTGCCGCCCGGCATGTCGAAAATTGCCGCCGGCCAGGTCGTATCCTCGATAGTCAGATTGTAACTATCGATCATCGTCCCGGTGTTGATGACATTGAAGGGATAATAGATGGTATTTCCCGTAGTGTCGATACCGGTGGTATCTTCCGGCGTGAGCAATACACCGTATTGACCGATAAAGAAGTATTCATCTGCCCCAATATCCGGGGAGGTTAAGGAGCGCGGTTCGCCGTCGAAATCGACACTTACGGAAGCTACGGGAATCCCGGCGTCGCTGACCGGAGAAATCACATAGGGATCGATGTGCAGGTCGGCGACGGAAATAAATTGCGGATTACCGGTCAAACTGTGCATATCCTGCCCCGAAGCGGTCTGCCAATCAGGTAGATTATAGTAGTTCCCGTTATAGACAATGTGATTATAGTAATTATAGTAGCAATTATAATCGGAGATTACCGGTCCGTATAAATGCATGCAGTAACCATCGAGGTAATCCTGCTTAAGGATATTATTCTTAAAAGTAATCGTTGAATCATCCGCCTGTATTGCGGAACAATAGCTTCCGTTGATTGAAAACGAATTATAGACGAATTCCGTATTTGTGACATAAGAAGCGTTCAATCCGTATAAAGTGTAATAATTGGCGGAATAGAACATATTATTAGCGACTAAACCGTCATCAGCGTAAGCAATAGTCAATCCGCGCGGAACATTGTTAATGATATTGCGGGTGATTTGGCAGCCTTGGGTATAATTGATGATAATTCCATTCTGCACGAAAGGAAGCGCATTTCCGGGAATGATGCACTTGTCGATAACGATTTGTTCGCAGTAATCATTGGGATTGCCGTGCACAATGATATTAGATCCCAGCACATCCACAGCTATTCCCCGGATCGTGACATAATCGGCGCAATATATATCGAAAGCCTGAATATTCCCCCATTCCCACCAATTGATAAAGGGAGATTCGCCGGGAGCGTTCTGCACAACCAGCGGATTGGCGGCGCCTAGTCCGGGAATCCATTTGTCGATGGTAACGGTCGCCGCATAAGTGCCGGTGTAAGCTTCAAAAGTTACCGGTCCACCCATCCCCCTCATCCGCAAGGTGTCGATAGCCCCGATGATGGTGTAGAAATCGTAATCTCCGCCGCCGATGTCGTATAATCCAGCCATAGGTACAGGTGGGATGACGCTGAATTCATCGCATCCCATATCCGACGCCAGACCATCGCGAACATTCCCGTCGATGTCGGTAGTTATGCCGGCGATGGGAATCCCGGTTCCGTCCACCCAGCTGAGGGCATTAGGGTTAATATGTAAATCAGACTGGCTGACATATTGAGGATTTGCCGATACGGAATGCGCGTCCTGCCCGGTGTAATACTGCCATTCCCATAGGAAGGGGCAAGCGGCGCCATAATAATTTGCGATGTAGTTTTCCTGACTGTAGATGTTGTTATAATCGGAACTTACGCTTCCCAGTCCTACCAAAATAGCTGCGCCGGAAGCCCCGGTATGTTTCAGTATGTTGTTTCTCATCGTTACCGTGGAATCACATTGTTCAAAATAGGCGCAGTAGGTGGAACAGGTGACGGAATTATAAAAGAATCCGCAATCCTTCAGGTAGGAAACACATATCCCATAGGAATGCTGGTCTTTGAACATATTATTGTAAACCAGCGCGGTCGAACTATAGTCGATAGCGACGCCGAAAGCTGAACCTTCGCAGACATTGTTTCTGACTATCGCGCCTGCGGAATAAACCAGATAAACACCGCCATTGGCGTTATAGGTAACATTGTGCGGGAAGATATTATTCTCAATGACAATGTTCAGACAGCTGTCGGCATAAGCTCCGGTGACAAAGACCCCGTACCAATACCCGTCCATGGTCAATCCCCGGATGACTACATTGTCCACCGTGTTGATGTTGAAGCAGTAATAATCGAGGGGGAGGCTTTCTAGGACAGGAGTTTGTCCCGGGGCGGCTTGGAAAGTCAGCGTATTAATTCCTCCGATACCGGCAATGGAATCGTTTACGAAGGCGCAGCCGTAATAGGTTCCGTTATAGATATTGAAAGTCACGGAAGCGGACATCCCGTTAGCTTTCAGAGAATCCATCGCGGAGAGGATGGTGGGGAAATTATTATTGCCGCCGCCGATGTCGTAATTCCCCGCTAGAGGAGACCTCAATTCCTCCGAAAGCCCGAGATTATCGGCGAAAACCAGAGAATTGATGACAAACGGAAGCAGGAAAGTAATTAGGATGAAAGTGAGTTTCCGCATTGCTTGAACTCCTGTAAAATTGTAGAGATATAATTAGTGAGTCGAATCAGCAATTTTGATACATTGAAGCGAAAACTATTTGGGATGGAACTCTAAGAAGGCAAATCGAGGTGAAGATAATCGTATAATATAAATATCACAAATTTACAGATTAAAGTCAAGGAAAATCAGCGAGAAAGATTGTGATTCATTTCACTTGCATAATGTCGATTTAATTATCTTTATAAGTTTTCTTATTAAGGAGATTTTTTGTATATTGTGATTAAGGTAATGAAAAAACTAATTGGAGCGCTCAATTGAACGCCCCTACATCGAAATTTAACCACTTCCATCGAACATTGCTATGTTATCCGAACAACAACCATCCCCTCACGACGCCTGCGCCGTCGACCTCTTCCAAAAGGAAAAGATCCGCCTCACTACGATGGTAACCTGCGCCGGTTGAGCGTCGAAACTTGGCCCCAAGGACTTGGGGACAATTTTGAAACAGCTGCCGCCCATCGACGATCCCCGCGTGTTAGTCGGTTTCAATACCGCCGACGATGCCGGAGTGGTCAAATTGACCGATGAAATAGCCTTGATTCAGACCGTAGATATTTTCACTCCGGTGGTGGATGACCCTTACACTTACGGGCAAATCACCGCCGCCAATTCCATTTCCGATGTTTACGCGATGGGCGGGAAACCGATCTGCGCGCTGAACATTATGGGCTTCCCCCAAGGCAAGCTGGATTTACAAGTGATGGCGGATATACTGCAGGGCGCTTATGACAAAGCCAAAGAAGCGGGTGTATCCATTATCGGCGGGCACACTATCCGGGACGCGGAATTGAAATACGGATTGTCGGTCACCGGGATCATCCACCCGGACAAGATTATGACCAACGCCAACGCTAAACCGGGCTGTAAATTATTCCTTACCAAACCGCTGGGTTCCGGCGTGATTTCCACCGGCGTGCGGGCGGGGAAATTTTCCGATGCCGACGCGGCGGAATGTATCAAATGGATGACGAAATTGAACAAAGCCGCTTCCGAAGCCGCCGCCGCCGCCGGATGTATCAGCCTTACCGATGTTACCGGTTTCGGACTATTAGGGCATTTGTGGGAAATGGCGGAGGCGTCCGGGGTAAGCGTAAAAATCTTTGCCGATAAAGTCCCGGTGATGCAGCTTGCCTACAAAGCCATAGAAATCGGAACTGTCCCCGGCGGCAGTTATGGCAACCGCGCTTTCCTCGACGATAAAGTCACTTATTCCGCCAATGTTTCCGAAGCGCTGAAAATCATCCTCTGCGACGCGCAGACTTCCGGCGGATTGTTAGTGGTCATCCCGGAAAAGGATGCGCCGAAGTTCCTGCAGGAAATGTCAGCTCGCGGAGAAGCGGATTGCGCGCATCTCATCGGGGAATTTTACGAAGGGGAAGCGGGGAAGATTCAAGTGGAGTGATAGGTGTTGGGTGCTGGGTGTTGGGGGTTGGGGAAATGCAAAAGCGATATATGATATGTGAAATTTGATAATTGATATTTGAAATAAAAGCAAAGAAAAAGCAAAAGCGTTTCCCTGGCAATAATGTGGATGTAGGGACAGAACATCGTTCTGTCCCCCTGTTCGAAAAATACTCACTGGGAATTATGGGAATTTGTTGCAGGGGCAGACCAGCGTGTCTGCCCCACTTGTTTATTTGAACCGCAGATAAAAGCCGAAAAAGCAAAGATAGAAGCGAATTAACAACGGATATTCAGGATATTCAGGATTAAAAGCAAAAGCGATTCATTGGGGATTATGGGAATTATGGATATTAAAAGCAGGGTATAGGGTTCTGTAGGGGCGGTGTTTCGCCGCCCTAATGTCCGCTTTTCACATAAGAGTATAGAAGTGTGCTAAAAAGCATTTTCCATAGTAATATAAATTATAACCATTCAATAAATCTTAGGAGAATATCATGAAATTCAAATTATTTGGATCCAACAAAAAAGTGTCAAAGTCTGAAGATTCCGTTAGGGATAGGGAAACTATGTCAATAAATGAAGCTGAGTCTATTATTGATTTAATTAGTAGTGCACTTCAAGACAATAGATACGGCCATCTACTTCCTATATCCTTACTTGGAAATTATAACATATATGATATAGATACTGCATTAAAACTTAGAGTAGCCAGAGAATTTTTAGCGGCTTTTAATGGCAGTATTAGTCTAGAAGAATTTGAAAATTTGGTAGAAAATGTTTACGGTTCAGCGTTACTCAATATTTATCCCAGATTAGTTTCAGATAATAAATTGGATGAACTTAGCGCACTACAGCCAGGAACACGAGAGTACTTTAGAAAAGAGATGGAAATTGAATTAAATGCGCATAATGAAAACGGATTTAAGGACGATAAATTTTCTTCACTTGAGACCATCGCATCTTTTAGCGCTTTTTGTAAAGAAATTAGTGGTGATGATCCTTTATATTGGCAGAAAGTCTATACTCGACTTGGACTTAGATACACAGAAAAATCTCCCCAAGCAAATTACCTTTATTAAGGGAAAATAAAAACAACGAATACACTCTCGTTATTAAAAATCACCTTATAATCAATGATTTTGTATTGCTGATGTGCTTAAATTTCATCAAGATGGCTTTTATAATTCTAATTACAGCAATGTGAATTTTAGTAACATACTATATCTGATTCTTTCAAGGATTTGTAACAGTTTAGCTCTATGAAGTACATAGCGAAATAGTCATTCCGAACTTGTTTCGGAATCCAGCGCCTTTGCTTTTATTTCTAATTTCAGGTTTCAGGTTTCAAATTTCAGGTTTCGCTTTTGCTTTGCTTCTATTTTTAATATTAAATTTTAGATTTTAGATATTTGTCATTTTATCTTCCTCCCCATTCCCCGTCAATCCCCCCATCGACCCTTCATCCTCCTCCAGCAAATACGGCGCCAACCGTAAAAAATCCCGCATAATGATTTGGGAAAAGGCTTCCAAAGCTTTAGCGTCGCTTTTGCGAAAAGAAACTTTAGCCTTATCCAATTCCTGCTGGCGCAAAGCATTCAAAGCTTCCCGCACCTCCAAGAGTTTTTCCTGTTTTAAAGTCTTATTGCGCCACAAGGAATACGCCGACACCTGCCGTTCGATCAGCTCTTCGGCTTTAGGCACTTCCTGATTGCGGTCATTGGCTGAAAGTTCCAAATAGCGTTTCAAATCCTGCAAATCGAGGATATGCACTCCGGGGATTTGACCGAGCGCGGGATCGACATTGCGGGGGACGGATAAATCCACCAAATACAAGGGATTCGCTGAACGGTCCGGCGGTTTGACATCGCCGCTGCCAATAAGGAAATTCTGCGCCGAAGCCGCGCAAAAGACCGCGTCCACTTGCGGCAGTACGCCGGGGATTTCCTCCAAAGAAACCGCTTTCGCCCCATATTCCTCCGCTAATTTCTGCGCATTGCCCAGCGAACGATTTGCCACTATTGCCGGAATTTCCCGCCGGGTCAGGTGCTCGAGTAAAATTTCCGCGATATGATTAACTCCGACAATCAACGCTTGACGGGGAAATTCGCCGCCTTTCCGTTTGACCAGCAGTTCCCACGCCGCTCCCGGCACATTGCGCGGTCCATTGGCGATGTTAGTTTCGTTGCGGATATTTTTGGCGATTTGGAAAGATAGATGGAACAGCTTATGCAATATCTGCCCAGGCCCGCCCACTGCGCAAGCGGCGGAATATGCTTCCTTCACCTGGTGCAAAATCTGATCTTCCCCCAGCACCAGCGAATCCAATCCTGAAGCCACCCGGAATAGATGCCGGGCGCAAGTCGTCCCCTGCCGGGAATAACAGATATCCCGTAAAATCGAAGCGTCAGCGATGCCCCGGCTTTGGTAAAACCGGATCAATTCTTCGTAATGATTGTTTTTGGCTTTAACCACCCGGTAAAATTCTACCCGGTTGCAGGTAGCGATGACCGCCGCTTCTTCCGCGCCGGTGAATTCCTTATATTGCCGGGTGGTTTCCGCCAATTCGGCGCGGGTGATTTGGAACGGTTCCCGGTCGATTAAACTGGCGGTGCGATGGTTTAAGCCGCAAATGGAGAGAAACATAGTTGATAGTCGATAGTTGATGGTAAAAGCGAGACTCGAAGGACTCGAAGGACTCGAGGGTCTCGAAAAAGCAAAAGTGATTCACTGCAGATTAAACAGATTATAAATCTTGTCAATCCTGTAAATCCTGTCTAATTGCTTTTGTTTTTATAGCTATAATCGCCTTAATAGCCTATGAATGCTTAAGTGTTTGCTTTTCTCTGTGAACCTCTGTGTCCTTTGTGCCTCTCTGTGGTAGGTGTGTTTTTCTTTGCTTTTGTTTCGGATTTCGGATTTAGAATTTCGAGTTTGTTTTTATTAGCCTCTTTTTCTTGCTTTTTCAAATTAACCTTTTCATATTATAGGTGCAAGTTTTTTTAACAGAAGTCTGCAAGTCCACAAGTCCACAAGTCTGCAAGTCAAAAGCAAACAAAAAGCATTCACAGGCGATTAAGGCTATTTAGGCTATAAAGGCATAAGCAATTAGACAGGATTTACAGGATTAACAAGATTAAAACAATTCGTTTAATTCGTTATGAATAATCTTTGCTTTTGCTTTGAAAATAGAATAACTGTCGCCTCGCGAGTGCATATTTTCATGCTTCGGGGTGGGCGGACGCGACTCCAGCTGCCCATGGCGGTTTATCTTAGCTTTTTCGGCTTTTATCGGCTTTTATCTGCGGTTCTAATAATATTTGCTTTTACCAAAGTCTATCCCCGCGAAAGCGGGGACCAAAGTCCAAAGTACCAAATATGACCTCATTAATAAAAATCGGAACTGTCTATTTAACCGGCGCGGGTCCCGGCGATCCCGGTTTAATCACGGAAAAAGCGCTGACCGCGCTGAAAAAATGTCATGCCGTTGTTTATGACCACTTGGTATCGCTGGAACTGATCGTAACTTTGCCTAAAACTGTCGAACGCTATTATGTCGGCAAATCCGCGGGTAAACACACCCTGAAGCAGGAGGAAATCAACCAATTATTGGTCGATTTAGCGAAGTTGGGCAAAACCGTAGTCCGTTTAAAAGGCGGCGATCCTTATGTCTTCGGGCGCGGCGGGGAAGAAGCGATGTTCCTGCGGGAAAACGGGGTGCCGTTTGAAATCATCCCTGGAATTACCGCCGGTATCGCCGTTCCGGCTTATGCCGGAGTGCCGGTAACTTTCCGCAATCTGTCCTCCTATGTCATACTGTTGACCGCTCATGAAGCGGCGGATAAAGAGCAATCCGATTTGCCTTGGGAACTGCTTTCCCGCGCCGACAAAGGAACAATTGTAGGCTATATGGGAGTTAAAACACTGCCCGTTTTAATGCAAAATTTAATCGATAAAGGACTCGACCCGGAAACTCCGGTGATGGTCGTGGAAAAAGGCTCGTTGGGCACGCAAAAATCGGTTACGGGAACTGTGGCAGCTATTTCCGATTTAGAGCTGCAAGCAAATATCCAGCCTCCGGCGCTTTTTGTAATCGGAAAAGTGGCACAATTGCAGGATAAATTGCTGCTATTGCGGGATTTGCCTTTGCGGGGAAAAACCATAATGGTCACTCGTCCGGCGGACCAAGCCCAAGATACTTACCGCCGTTTAAGGGAATTAGGCGCGGAAGTCCTGCCCTTGCCGGTGATAACTACCGAACCTTCGGTGGATTATCCGGGCTGGGAAAAGTTCTGGGGAATAGAAGGCGGCTGGCTGGTATTCACCAGCGAAAACGGAGTGCGTTACTTTTTCCGGCATTATTTCACCGCGGGCTGCGATTTGCGGACACTGGCGAAATTCCGCATCGCCGCAGTCGGCAGCGGCACGGAAAAAATGCTGAATGCTTACGGCCTGGCCGCCGATTTCCTGCCCAAAAAGTTCACCGTCAAAGATTTGGCGGAGGAATTATGCCTGAATCACACTTTATCGGGAATCGAGGTCATCCGCATCAGAGGCAATTTGGGCGATGAAACGGCGGAAAATGTTTTCCGGGTGGCGGGCGCGAAAGTTTTGCAGCTGGTTGTCTACCGCACCGACACGGCTAAATGGGATGAAGGGATGTTCGCCGCTTTCCGGGATGCGCAAATCGATTTCGTCACTTTCACCAGCAGTTCCACCGTTTTGAAGCTGAAGGAAATTCTGGGTGAAACAGAATTTGACCGTTTTATCCGGCAAATTCCGGCAATTTCCATCGGCCCGATGACCAGTCAAACCATCTACCAGTGCGGCGGAATTATCGCCGCGGAAGCGAAAATACATACCATCGAAGGGATGTTAGAAGCGCTGCTGGCGGTCTGCCGCCTGTAAAAAGGCGAATATCTAATATGTAAAATCTAATATCTAATATTAAATGGCTCTTCGCTGAATCGTGTGGGTAAAGTCGATTAAAGATTGACGATTGACAGTTATCGTTGTGCGATAACACAATCTTGTCACTCCGGCGAAAGCCGGAGTCCAGTCTTGGCGCTGCGATTA
>Ga0172369_10000310_pt1 | contig 72079 bp, 64 predicted proteins | sample LakKiv25m_FD_114539 | JGI IMG/M metagenome (GOLD analysis project Ga0172369, IMG submission 114539) | Freshwater microbial communities from Kabuno Bay, South-Kivu, Congo - kab_022012_11.25m | ecosystem: Environmental > Aquatic > Freshwater > Lake | place: Democratic Republic of the Congo... | reverse complement strand
GATGCAGGTATGGAGCCTGGAAAATAATTTCGCCAGATTACTAAGTTTGTACCACAACGGCATCCCCTCCCAGTAAATCCTGAAACGCTCAATTGGAACGGCACTGATATTTTTTTCGATTCTCTTTTCAAGTTCAGCCAGCAGAATTTTGTAATATTCAACGGCATATATTGTTCCCCGCATGACGACGATGGGCCCCATATGAATTGCAGAATCAAAGAAATTGATAGGTGAAGGATGATGGGTGGCTTTTTGGAGCACCTGTCTCCAAAGCACACAGCCGTCGTGAGATAATCCAACGACTTCCCTGAAGCTGTCTATGTCGAACCTGCGCCCTGCAGCTTTTTCGAGTTCGGGAATGATGCGACGGTACTGATCAGAAACACTTTTTATGATTTCGGGACTCAGTTCGGTAATGCACAAAGGGGTATGAATTCCTACAATGGGTACCTTGAAATGCCTTGCATAAAAACTGAACCAATCTTCCACCTCCCTGCATTGATTTGTGTTATACACCAGTATGTCGGGTCGTGGGACAGAACGGAAACCGCTCTTCTGAAGTGGCGTCTCGTTTTGCAGGAATGCTCCGATATCGCTGGTAAGGTAAGAACAGATATCGGGAGAATAACCATGCGCTACTGCAGTGGGGATGTATTTGTCGGCATTCTTACCGGCGCCAAGCATAGCTCCATGATTTTCCGGAAAGTAGACTTCGAACCCCATTGAATACAGCAGTTCAGCCGGTCCGACACTAGTACACCATGCAATCTTTCTGCTCCGGGTTTCAGCAGCTTCCTTAAGCCTTGCAAAATAACCATCCATGGTTAAGCGAAGATCATTCGCCGATTCAAGTTTTACAAGCTCACTTTTATCCGGTATTACTTTTTCACTCATAGTTAACAATTTTTCCAGACAGCCTTTCTTTTTTCGAGAAAGGCATTGATACCTTCATTGGCATCATGGGTTTCCATCAATTCCTTTACATACATTTCAAAAAAGTATGGCAGATGTTTCAGCATGAAGAAATCGAAGGATGCTCTGGCTGCTTTTGTTGCAAACCTCAGAGATGATGCGCTCTTCCCAAGAATATTTTTACTGATCCATTCATTAGTGGCAGTTTCCAAAGCGGCCTTATCTTCAAATACCTCGTTTACAAGGCCTATGGATTTTGCTTCTTCAGCAGAAATTATTTTTCCGGTTATGAGCAACTCCTCTGCCCGGGCATTCCCTACCTTGAGTGGAAGCATCACTGAAGCAGGAGGTGCAAATACACCAAGTATTATCTCCGGCTGCCCGATCTTGGCACTCTTGTCTGCAAAAATAAAATTGCATGCGAGTGGTAGCTCAAATCCTCCTCCAAGACACTGACCCGATATTTTGGCCAGGGTTGGAATGTGAAGATCAATGAGTGTAAAAAACATCTTATGAAAGCCTTCCAGCATTTCTGCAGCTTTGTCTTTGGTGTGTTCGGCAACACTGGCGCCATAAGAAAAGTTATTACCGCCTCCTTCAAATGTCACCAGTTTAACTTCCTTTTTGTTTTTCAAGGAAATAAAGAATTCCGTTATCTCCCCCATCATTATAGCATCAAGGATATTAGCTTTCCCGTCGTCCAGAATTACCCGGGCAACAGTATCCTCGTACAAATATTCAATTTTGATTTTTTGCATATTTTTTCGGATTTAAAGCACCTCACCTCCAACCCCTCTCCTGAAGGAGAAGGGAGTCAATTTTTAATCTTGTGGATTCGATATTAGAATACTTTTCATTATTTCTGAAATTGGGGAGAAACTGCACGGATCAGTTCGTCGTTCCATTCATGGCCCTGCGCAAGCATCTGACGAAGCTTGATGAAGTCAACTTCCCGTTTATCTTTCGGACCGTCGTTAAAGGCCTTGAAACCTGCTTTGCCCTCGGTCATCATATTCAATGCAAGCCAGTCCCGGTTGTTTTCCTTGTTCTTATCCCAATGCTCAAGTTTGTGCTTTCGCAGCGAATTCAGTGTCTTGCTTAGACAATTTGGCATAAGGTACATTAATTTGGTACAGATTCGTTCAACGGCCTGATCAAGCATCGACAGGTCCATTTCACCAGTTTTCATGAGTTCCTTCCCTTTCGTAAGGGACTCTCCTGTCTTCATCTTGCCGTAGATGATCTGCCCTTTACTGTTGATCCACTGGTCTGTATAAACAAGCGGATTCGTTATGAATTCCCCGTTTACTTTTAATGCAGGAACTACTTCGGTAAGTAATCCCGATCGTAATGCCTCGTATGCAGACCATGGGTCGCAAACGGTACAGGAGTACATGGCATCTTCAATTCCCACGAAAAGCGGAAGGAAGTCGGTCGATCCTCCGTCGGGTGCACTGCCATGTCTCGGACCAGCTTGTCCGAACCGGGCGAAATCCTGGGCGATGGAGAAATCACAAGCCATTCCTATCTCCTGGCCCCCACCGATCCGCATTCCATTTACCCTGCAAACAACCGGTTTGTCATTCATCAGAATTGATGATACCATGTCGTTGAAAAGACGCATGTATTGTTTGTATTCCTGGGGATTACCGGCATAGTATTCGGCATACTCCTTGGTATTTCCACCTGTACAGAATGCTTTATCTCCCACTGCGGTGAATACAACGGCCACCACACTTCGATCGTTTGAAGCTTCACGCATGGCAAGGATCACCTCCTTGACAGCTTCAGTGGTATAGGAATTATACTGCTGTGGATTGTTCAGGATGATCCATGCATTGAACAGACCTTCGACAGGATTACCGCCAAAATCCTTGCATGGACGTTTTTCAAACAGGATTTCCTTGTATTTAACATCGGTAAGGTTGTGACTTGCTAACATAGCATTTATTTTTAATGAATATTTTATTGTTTATGTTTGACAACCTCTCCCCCGTCCCCTCCCCTTGAAGGGGAGGGGTGCAGGGGTGGGGTCATTGGATTAATGCGCTTTATTCAAAATCGGGTACCAGGATGGATCTTTTCCGGTATACGTGGTTCAGTGTATTTCTGAACACTTCATTGATCTTTGACAAAGGAAAAGTTTCAATAAAATCATCGATCTTCAGCTTATCAGTTGCAATAAGGTCAACAACTTCAGGATAGAGTTCCGGCTTGCAGCCCCAAGTTCCGATCAGTTTGGCGTCGAAAGCCATCAGGTTGCTGAGTCGGACTTCTGTCCTTTCGAGTGTAAATCCTACAATGGAAAGGGTTGATGTGAATGTAATCAGGTTGAATCCAAGTTCCTGTCCCGGTTTGGTACCTGAAACTTCAAAAATTTTCCAACCATAACGTGAAACACCCAGCCCTTTGGCTATCTCCCTGACTTTATCCTTAACTGTTTTAATATCCATTCCCTTAACATTCAGGGTTGCATCCACTCCGTTGTTTCCGGCAGTTTCAAGTTTATTATCATCTATATCAATGGCAAGCACTTTAGCTCCAAAGATCTTGGCAATCAGGGCTGCATAAATGCCAACCCCACCCACGCCAATCACAATGGCAAGATCACCTGCTTCGAGTTCCGATTTTTTGATAACCTGATAGGGTGTAGAGATTGCATCTGCAATAACGGATAATTTTTCGAGGGAGTACTTTTTTAAAAGCATGTCGGGGACCGGGCAGAGAAAACGCGAAGGAACTTTAATATGCGAAGCGAATCCCCCATGAAAATCATTCCCCGGCATAAGTTGTTTCTGGCACATATTGCTCCGGCCTTTTTTACATAATTCACAATCGCCGCAAGGCAATACGGCGGGAACGATCACATTTTTGCCAATCCATTGTTCAGTGCCTGCAATTACAACACCGCTGATCTCGTGCCCAAGGGTAAGGGGAAGTTCTTTTTTTGTTTTAACACCATAATGCCAGAAGCTGAGGTCGGTGTGGCACACCCCACAGCCGGCGATTTTGACCAGGGCTTCATGTGTCTCAAGTTCCGGAAAAGGATTCTCGGAAAGCTGCAAATCTACATCCTGAGCCGTCATCTGCCAGGAAAATATTTTCTTGTCCATATAAAAAAGTTTTATGTTCACAACCCCCGCACCCCTTCCCTACAAGTAGGGATTGGGACGGGGGGTGGGTGGTTTTGTTTACTTGCATTTACCTACACCATCCTTACAGGATATGGCATTAACCAGGTTGGTAAGAACCAGGTTTATAGGTGTCTTTATGTAATGTTTCCTTCCGTAATCGACGATCTTCCCGTTCATATAATCGATTTCGGTTTCTCTTTTATTGATCAGGTCGACTGCAAGTGAAGGCATATGGTTCCCGGCATTCTTGAGATACCTGATAGCCAGCTTGATGAAATTTTCGGGCAGTTTAACGGATTCGGCAGACGAAACCTGCACCGCTTCATAGAGGATCTGTTCGATGATTTCAAGAGTATCGGCATTGTTCATAGCTTCCTTCATTGTGAGTCGTGAGATAGCACACAAAGGACTTAAGGCAGAATTCAGGATGGTTTTTTCCCATATCTTGTCGTTTATTGTAAAGGAATTCACCTGTTCTGTTACAAGATTTACACTGGTCATGGTTTTTGCAAGCCACTGTGCCAGCTCTTCCTGAGAATCGTCCATCGATCCGATATAATTGGGTGGATTGAAGAAGTTGATTGCAGTTACGTTCGGGGCCTGAAGATTCCCGGCAAAATTGATCACAAGCCTGAGGATAGAGGATTCGGGGAAATGGGTCTGATATTTTTTTCCGATGTCTATTCCGTTCTGAGCGCTGAGCAGGAAGACTTCCTTTTTCAGGCTATCCTCAATAGTCTTAACTATCTTATCGACATGATAATCTTTGACGGCAGAAATCAGTATGTCAAAATCATGTTCAAGCATCTCCTCCACCGAATAGTAAACATACTTGAAGAAAGATTTTCTTTCGATTTTCGAAACAAGCTCCATACCCTCTTTGCGTATGAGGTTCAACTTTTCCCGATCGAGGTCGGTCACGGCAACTTCACAGCCTGCGAGCTTGAAATGTACAGCCAGCGTCTGGCCTATTGGACCTAACCCGATGATCCCGATAGTATACGTCTTGTTGTTCATTTATTTATTGTTTGATAATCGATATTCTAATCAAATGATGATCCTTGCATCAACAACACAAATTTCATCGCCGGTCGCAAAGAGCGGGTTGAGGTCAAGCTCCTTGATACCGGGAAAATCCGTTCCCAGCATGGATATACGCTGGATGATCTCCACAACCTTTTCACGGTTGATTCCTTTTTCACCTCTGAAGCCATTGATCAACTGCGAAGCTTTTATAGAGCTGATCATTTCCATGGCTTCTGTGTCAGTGACAGGAGTAATTGTAAAAGCCACATCCTTCATTACCTTTACGAAGATCCCACCTAGGCCAAACATGATGATATGGCCGACGCCTTCTTCCTTTTTTGCTCCGATGATCAGCTCCCGCCCCTTGGGAAGGAATTTTTGAACAAAAAACTTAATTCCATTTCCAAGGGTCTTTTTCATGGTTTCGGCCACTTTAGCTGCTTCCTGTGCATCCTGAATATTTAAAGCCACACCATCAACATCACTTTTATGGATGATCTTTTCGGAATCAACTTTTATCACAACCGGGAACCCAATCTCACTTGCTGTTGCTACAACACTATTTTTGTTGTCTGCAACTTTCCATGGGGAAACCGGTACCAGGTATGCTTCAAGTATTCTGTAAACTTCCGCTGCCAGGAGAATCTCTCTTTTCTGAGATCGGGCATGGTCAATGATAGATTGTACCGTATCCTTATTAACGTCTGAGAACTTTCGCACAGAACCCTCTTTCGCAGACCGGATTCCATTGTACCGAACCATGGAATAAAGCGCCCGGGCTGCAGTTTCGGCAAAATCAAAACAGGGGATTTCACCATCCTTTAGGATTTTTGAAGTGCCACTCCATTGTTGTTTATCGGTCATATAATTGCACACGATCGGTTTGTTACCAGCCTTCGATCCGGCTACGATTTCACGGGCAACATTCTCACAATCAACGAAGGGAGGTGTAACAAAATTGAGGTAAATACTATCGAATTGTGATTCATTCATCATCACTTCGAGTGCACTTTTGAAGTGACCCGGACCCGCTGTTGCAACAACATCCAGGGGGTTCCTGATGGAAGCCGATTCCAGCATGGTCACTTTCAGGGCTTCTGCAGCTTTTTCCGAAAGTGGTGGTATTTCAAGCCCACAATTTACCAGTTCGTCGATTGCAATAACTGAAGGTCCTCCGGTGTTTGTAATAATACCTACTTTATTGCCTCTTGGGACGGGCTGAGAGGAGAGCGCCACAGCAGCATGACAAAGATCTTCCTGGTTGCTGAAGGTGAGGATACCCGCCTTTTTATAGATCAGGTCCATGGAGATGCTGCCTGCCAGACCACCAATGTGAGACCTTGAGGCTTCAGCCCCCTTGTCGGTACGGCCGGCAGTGATGGCTAATACCGGTTTCCGGGCGGTTACTTGTTTAGCGACAGCAATAAATTCCTGCGGATTATCCAGACTTTCCGCATAGAGTACGATTGCCCTGGCTTCGTCGTCCTTACCATAATAACTTATGATTTCCGTGATAGATACATCCGATCCGTTTCCATTGGAGGCATACATCCGCTGACCTATACCCATATCGAAGAAAGCTTGCATAATCACGGCGCCAACGCCACCACTCTGGGCAATTACCGAAATATGTCCAGGTTTCGGATAAGTAAATGTGAAATTACAATAAGCATTGATCCCCGGATCAGAGTTAATGATTCCCTGACAGTTTGGACCTACGATCCGGATGCCATACTCCCGCGCCCTTGAAAGGAAATCATCCTCAAGGGCACGTCCTTCAGCCCCCATCTCCTTAAAACCGGCAGTATTAATAATGATGGCCTTAATCCCTTTCTTACCGCAGTTTTCCACCTCTTCCGGTACAAAGGGAGGAGGGATCACAATATGGGCAAGGTCAACCTCTCCGGGTATATCAAGGACAGTAGGATAGGCTTTCAGTCCACGGATCTCATTAACCTTTGGATTAATGGGATAAACAGGACCCCTGAACTGATAATGGAGTAAGTTTTTAATGATGACATTTCCGATGGAAAGTTCTTTCACCGAAGCGCCGATCAGGGCAACAGCCCTTGGTTTGAATAACGGGTCAAGATTATCGTTCATTGAAATACAATATTGCTTTAATGTACTGACCTCTCCCCTTCGTAATTAGTTTTTTATCACCTTCTCCCAGTATCCCCACCACCTGCCCGAGTCAGTTCTTCATATAGGGCATTCATTTTTTTCAGCGGGTTTAAATGACTTTGGATTTATTCCGAATGGCCGGCTTCAAAAATAAAAAAAAATGTCACAACTTATATATAAATAAATAGATAAATATTCGTTTTCATAGGTTCATATCAATATAATTGTGAATTGCGGTCTTTAGGTCAAAATAAAACTTTAATTTTGTTTCTTTTATTACCCGGCAGTTTCAGATTTTTATATCTGGATATTGAGATACGTTAAGGTTCTCCACTGAATTGACTGTAACAGAATTAAATATCAAAGTTTGGTCATATAAATACTTACAGACAGATTATAATAAAACAATTCAAATAATGAAATTCTAACATACATATATATATAAATTCATAACAAGGAATTACTGGTGGAAAGGAAGCTGTTTATTTCTCACCAAAGTAAACAGAGGTGTTTAATATAGCTATTGAGGTTTACTTTTTTACAACAATTAATCGATAAAAAAGGACGTAATAAAGTACGGCTTAATAGCTCCTGAATTCGAGATATAATTTCAGGTAATTACGGAAGGAACAAAAATGAGGTACGCAGAGACAGGTTTTAATTTAGAAATTGATCTCACCCGGGGAAGTATTGAGAGGGTTACAACGGACCCAGGAGAAACCGAGCGTTATCTGGGAGGACTTGGTACGAACGCCAAGATATTGTGGGACAGGGTTCCCCCTGAAGTTGAACCTTTTTCTCCCGATAATCTGTTAATATTTGCCACTGGTCTTTTATGTGGCACACCTGCTCCCGGTTGCAATCGTACCATTGTATCTACCATTTCTCCTCAAACCAGGTTAATGGCTTTTTCAATGATGGGTGGATTTTGGGCACCGGAATTAAAGTATGCAGGTTATGATAAAGTGATTTTTCGCGGGAAGTCTCCAAATTTGGTTTATTTGTGGATAAACAATGACAAAGTAGAAATACGTGACGCCTCTCATTTGATGGGTAAAGGCGCTATTGAAACAGCAGAACTTATTCAAAAGGAGTTGAAGGAACCAAAAGCCCAGGTGGCAGCGATCGGCCTGGCCGGTGAAAACAGGGTTTATTTTGCGTCAATCGAGCAGGGCAGGTCCAGCGCGAGTCGTGGTGGAATAGGAGCAGTTATGGGCGACAAAGGATTAAAGGCGATAGCTGTTCGGGGAACAGGGGATATCAATATTGCCCATTCTGGTGAATTCCTTGAGCTTTGCAATGAAGTACTGGAATATATAAAAGTCCGGGGAGAAAAGCCAATCCCGGGGGTAATGCCCATTTTAGCCGGACTTGGTTCACCGCAGGAGATGAAAATCCATGATGAAAAGTGGCACACTGAGAGTTTCATGTGGGGTAATTCACGCCACCGCAGAAAGGATTTTTGGACCGAGGAGGTCGAAAAGGAGTGGACGCAAACCATGGAAAATTCACAAACGCGGTTAATAAGTTGCTATAACTGTCCGTTGAAATGCGCGGCAACAATTTCCATCCCGGGATTTCCAACATACATGATGAAATGTTTCTCGAAACTGACTTATACAATGGCGGCCATGTCAAATCTGGATTTTGGCTTAGAAATCGCTCAACGTGCAACGGAGTATGGAGTAGACGCATTTTCAACCCCACAAGTCATGGCCTTCGCCCTTGAACTATATGAAAATGGCATTTTAACCGATGACGATATGCAGGGATTACCTGCCGATAATGAAGGGAGATTTCACTGGTTACTTGACAGAATTGTCCGGCGTGAAGGGATAGGAAATATCTTGGCAAATGGTACATATTGGGCGGCTCAAGAAATTGGAAAGGGTGCCGAAGTATTTGCTCATAACAATATTAAGAAAACTGAACAATTGCCTCTCAAGCTGTCAATGCTGAATCCTATTTATTTTCTTATGTATTCTACCGGCGAAAAGATAAACATAACCCAAATAGAAGGACAGTTCCCACAGATGCCTTTTCCTACAAAGGAGGAGAGAGAAGAGTTTGTAAAGGATTGGTATCATGTCCCTGATGAAAAGTTTAAGCAATATTTCCTGGACTGGGAACTCCGCGGAGAAAACTCATTCCCCTATTACCCTACCGTTGAAATGTGTTGTGATATTGTGGACTGGCAAGAGAAGATGCATTACATTGATGATGCGCTTGGGATGTGCGCCGGTTTATCATCATTCCCTCTGAAACCACCCTATCATATACACAATTACCCAAGATTTATTTCATCAGGGGCGGGGATTGAAATGGATGAAGCCCAGCTAACTCAAGCAGCCAAGCGTTACCGAACGTTGGTTAGAGCCATAAATATAAGAAGAGGCATGAGAAGAAAAGATGAAAAACCTCCGGAGAACCATTGGAAAAAAAGGTTTCCCGAACTTGAGAAAGAGCTCCTAGATGCATATTACAAATTGAAAGGGTGGAATAATGATGGTATTCCAATAAAAGAATCCTTGAATGAATTGGGATTGGACTTCGTTAGCGAAGATTTCCAACAAAGGGGGATCTTGACAGATATTGAAGATGCTCCTTCTTTAGGAACTTCTCTGCAAAAAGAGAAAAATTAAATGGAGGACAAGAGCATGAAGGGTGAAAAGAAAAAGAAAATAATTAAAACGATAAAAATTGATGTTGATAAATGTGTCGGATGCATGGCATGTGAAGTAATCTGCTCCGCCTTTCACGCCACACCAAGATATAGCAGCAATAATCCGGCGAGGTCTCGTATCCGCGTGATTCGTGATCCAATTGTTGACATATATATTCCTGTCTATGCAGGTGATTATGCCGTAGCCGAATGTGCCGGCAGAGACAAGTATACGATTGACGGAAAAGAATACGACGAATGTGCATTCTGTCGGGCGTCATGCCCATCAAGAAACGTGTTCAAAGAACCTGATTCGGGTCTTCCTCTGAAATGTGACATGTGTGAAAGTGATCCGCCACAGAAAAAGCCTATGTGTGTGCAGTGGTGCTTAAATGAAGCCCTGATCTATGAAGAAAGGGAAGAAGAAATTGAAGAAGACACGAAGCTGGAAGAGTTGGAGATAGGATTGGAATCATTGGCAAACAAATATGGATTGAATAAAATATTGGATATCGTTACCCGAATATCTGTGTCAAAGAAGGGATAGAAGAGTAAACCTGGAACTTGAAACAATGGAGAAAATAGCCGAATATAAAGAGATAAGTAATATCATAAAGGATAAGGGTGGGGATTCTTTCAAATTATGTTACCAATGCGGAAAATGTGATGTTGTTTGTCCATGGAATCAAGTGAGAGAGTTCAGTATGCGCAAATTAGTCCGGGAGGCTAATTTCGGAATGTCAAAGATAGAAGGTGAAGATATATGGCGTTGTACTACCTGCGGAAAATGTTCCAAGCAATGTCCCAGAAATGTGAAACAGGTAGAATCCGGAATAGCCTTGCGAAGAATTGCAACTGAATATGGTGTCTTCTCAGCATCTGCAAACCCTATCCGTTCTATAAGATCAAGCCTCAATAGTGAAGGCAATCCTTTTTTCATGGAGCGGAAAAAGAGGGCAGATTGGTCACAAGGTCTTTCTGTAAAAGAGTTCACCCCGAACATGGAAATCTTATATTATCCCGGTTGTTATCTCAGTTATGACCCAAGATTAAAAAAAGTAGCTTCTGCTACAGCCAATGTCCTTAAAAAAGCAGGAGTAAATTTCGGAATACTTGGTACTAAGGAAAACTGCTGCGGAGAAAGTATACGAAAGACAGGCGACGAGGAAATGTTCAAACATTTAGCGAAAGAAAACATCAAAACCTTTATTGATAATGGGGTAAGGAAAATTTTGGTTTCTTCCCCTCATTGCTACCATGCTTTTAAAAATGAGTATCCCGAATTTATGGTGAATTTTGAGATAGTCCATATTGCTCAATTTTTATTTGAGCTTATTAATAAGGGACGGCTTGTTCTTAACAAGGAGTATAGTAAAAAAGTTACCTATCATGATCCATGTTACCTGGGTCGGCATAATGGCATATATGATGAACCCCGAAAGGTATTACAAAAAATATCTGCCTTAGAGTTGAATGAGATGGCTGATTCCAGGGAAAACAGCTTTTGCTGTGGTGGAGGTGGTGGCAGGATTTGGATGGACACTCCAAAATGTGAAAGATTCTCCGACCTGAGAGTTGAACAAGCTATAGAGACCGGGGCTGAGGTGCTGGTTACTTCCTGCCCATACTGCATCACGAATTTTGAAGATAGCTTGTTGTCCCGGAAGGATAGTGAAGCCATCAAGATAAAAGACATAACAGAAATTATTCAGGAAGTGATCGCCTGAATCAAAGAAACCTGAAAGGACCTGGAGAAGTGAAAAAAGAATCATTTGGAGATGTTATTGTTGTCGGTGGAGGGATCAGCGGTATTCAGGCGGCTCTTGACCTTGCCACAACGGGATATAAGGTTTATCTGGTTGAGAAAGCGCCTACCATTGGCGGTAAGATGGCCCAACTTGATAAGACCTTTCCTACTAATGATTGCTCTATGTGTATTGAATCTCCCAAGTTTATTGAATGTGACAGGCATCCCAATATAGAAATCCTGACTTATACTGAAGTTGACAGTGTAGAAGGAGAGGCAGGAGAATTCACCGTAACTCTGAATAAAAAACCCCGGTATATTATTGAGGACAAATGCACAGGTTGTACTGTTTGTGCAGAGTATTGCCCTGTTCATATCCCTGATCCGTTTAATCAGGACTTATCCTTGAGTAAAGCTATCCATATATACTTCTCACAGGCAGTTCCCCTTGTCCCATATATAGATGAAAATTGCCATTTTCTTAAAGACAAGAAATGTTCTATTTGCGTTAGTGTCTGTAAAAACGATGCTATAGATCTACATCAAAAAGCTGAGAAGAGAATAATAAAAGTTGGGGCGATTATACTGGCTCTGGGCTATGAGGTGTTTGACCCAAGGTTGAGGGGTGATTATGGCTATGGAAAGATCACAAACGTGGTAACCAGCCTTGATTTTGAACGGTTGTTATGTGCCACCGGACCATTTGAAGGCGAGATAAGGCGCCCATCCGACAATAAACATCCGCATAAAATAGCCTGGATCCACTGTGTCGGTTCCAGACAGCAAATCCCTGGTGGTAACAGCTATTGTTCATCAGTATGCTGCACGTATATCCAGAAACAGGTGATTTTGACAAAAGACCATGATCCCGAGGCACAGGCTACTATATTCCATAATGATATTCGGTCTTATGGTAAGGATTTCGAACGATTCTATCAAAGAGCGGAGAGCCTTTCCGGAGTTAAATTTGTCAGAAGCTATGTAACCATAGGGAAAGAAATTCCGGAAACTAAGAACATAACTATAAGATATGCAACTACTGATGATGGTGTAAAGGAAGAAGAATTTGACCTGGTTGTATTGGGCGTCGGAATGAATCCTTCCGTTGATGCAAAGAATCTGGCAAATAAGTTCGGCATCGAGCTTGATTCCCGGGGATTCTGCAAAACCAATCCGGTTAATCCTATTGAGACTACCCGCCCGGGAATTTTTGTAAGCGGAGCTTTCAATGCTCCCGTGGATATTCCCGAATCGGTTGTAACAGCCAGCGGGGCGAATGCTCTAACTGGTGAGTTGTTGAGATCCAGACGTGGAAACCTATCCAAAGAACGCGTTTATCCAGTGGAAAGGGATGTCTCCAAAGAGCCTGCCAGGGTAGGTGTCTTTGCCTGCCATTGCGGCGCCAATATCGGACGAATCGTCGACATCCCTTCTCTGGTTGATTATTCACGTACACTTGATGGTGTCGTGCACGCTGAAGAAGGACTTTTTATCTGTTCTACTGATGCTGCCAAGCAAATATCGAATACAATAAGGGAAAAAGGGCTCAATCGTGTTGTTGTAGCTGCCTGTACTCCCAGGACACATGAACCGCTTTTTAGAGATACGCTGCGGGAAGGGGGAATCAATCAATACTTCTTCGACATGGCGAATATTCGAGAGCATTGCTCCTGGGTTCATTCCAAACAAAAGGAAGAGGCTACAAAAAAAGCAAAGGATATCGTCAGAATGTCGGTAGCACGAACAATCAATTTGGAACCCTTGGAGGAATTTAATCTGCCGGTCAACAAGACTGGATTAGTAGTCGGAGGAGGGGTGGCCGGGATGACCAGCGCCCTGAGCTTAGCCAATCAGGGATTTGAGGTTCACCTGTTGGAAAAAAATGTAAACTTGGGAGGAATGGCACTAAGAATTCCTACCACTCTGGAAGGCATGGATGTTCGGGAATTTTTGCGTGAATTGATACGTAAGGTTTATCAGCATCCATTAATATATGTATCTCATGATGTTACAATCACTGATGTTTCCGGTTATGTGGGAAATTTCATCACCACAATAACATCTGAAGGAAGGATCAAAAAGATAAAACATGGTGCAGCTATCATCGCAATTGGAGCTGACGAGTATAAACCCACGGAATATCTTTATGGAAAAAATGGTAATGTAATTACTTCGGTAGAGTTGGGCGAGCAGATCGCCCGGGGAGAAAAAAGCTTAACTGAAGCTCAGAATCTGGTAATGATCCAATGTATCGGCTGTAGGCAAGAAGAGAGAAATTATTGCAGCCGTGTATGCTGTAGCCATTCTGTAAAGAATGCTCTGAAACTAAAAGAGATAAACCCAAAATTAGATATCTACATTCTTTTCAGAGACATGAGAACCTATGGATTTAGTGAAGATTATTACCGTGAAGCGGCTGACAAAGATGTAAAATTCATCCGATATGAACCGGATGATAAGCCCCAAGTGGAAGCTTTAACAGAAGGAAGCAAAGAAATTTTACGGGTATGTGTACTGGATCCGATTTTAGGTCAGAGACTTGCCATAGATGCCGATGTGGTTGTGTTAGCTGCAGCAGTTGTTCCTTCAGCAGGAAGTCAGGAAGTAGCACGATTATTTAAAGTGCCAATGAATCAGGATGGTTTCCTCCAGGAAGCTCATGTAAAATTAAGACCGGTTGACTTCGCAGCAGAAGGAGTTTTTCTGTGTGGAACAGTTCACTATCCCAAACATATATCGGAAACGATCAGCCAGGCATATGGAGCTGCTGGACGAGCTGCCACTATTCTCTCACAGGATACATTTAAAGCCTCCGGCTCTGTCTGCGAGGTAACTGAGAAAGATTGTATATCGTGTGGAGCTTGTATCTCTGTATGTACTTATGGTGCAATAGAGTTTCATGATACACCGGCAGGCAAAAAGGCTGCTGTTAATTCTGTTCTCTGCAAAGGAGATGGTCTGTGTAACACGGTGTGTCCAACCTCAGCAATTTCACTGAAGCACTATACCGATGAAGAGCTGTTATGCCAAATCGACGCAGCAATATGAGTACAGATCATAATTTTCAACCAAAGATAATAGGTATCATTTGTAATTGGTGCTGTTACGGAGGGGCTGACCTTTGCGGTGTTTCCCGTTTCCAGTACCCCCCGCATATCAGACTCATAAGGGTGATGTGTTCTGCCAGGGTTGACTTGCTTCATATTCTGCGGGCAATTACAAATGGAATCGACGGTGTATTCATAGGTGGCTGCCATCTTTGTGACTGCCACTATGTTACCAACGGAAATTTCAACGCTTTCAGCATGGTACAGGTATGCAGAAAAATAATGGAGCACATAGGGGTAAATCCCAAAAGATTGAGACTTGAATGGGTATCTGCCGGAGAAGGAATCCGTTTTGCCAACTTCATGAATGAATATAGCGCGGAATTAACGAAGTTGGGACCTCTTGGAAAAGCTGAAGGTATTGATGATAAAGTATTGACATTCAGACTTGAAGCAGTAAAAAAACTCATCCCCTACATCAAGCTCGTATTGACCCGGAAGCTCAATGTACCAGTTAGAACCGAAGAAGCCTATCACGACTTTTTCAGTAGTGACGAATTTGAAAAATTGTTTAAAGAGTTAATCATAAATAAATTGACAATAAGTCAAATTATGTTACTCCTGCGACAAAGCTCCCTTTCGACGGGTGAAATCGCTGACTCTTTAGAACTTAGTCCATCTGAAGTTGCAAAGCACATGATTGATTCTTCACGGCAAGGATTAGTCAGGTACGATGTAACCAGCAAATGTTATATGCTCGCTTGAAACCCAAGGACTACTGGCAATCCACCTTGGAACCTGAAACCTGGAATATGAAACATGAAATCTGAAACTTGAATTGCGAAGCAATCACGAACACCCTAAAAAACAAACAATATCGTGAATAGACTTGAAACTTTGATTATGGATAATGAAAGAATCGATCAGATCATAGATAAATATCATGGCGAATCCAGCTTACTTATTCAGGTATTACTGGAGATTCAAAGCGAAAATCATTGGATTCCAAAGGAAGCTATCGCGAGAGTCAGCGTAAAATTGAACGTTCCTGTTGCCAGGATAAAGCATATCGCTACTTTTTATAAGGCTTTCAGTTTAGTTCCTAAAGGACGTCACGAAGTTCACATTTGTATGGGTACCGCCTGTCATGTTCGTGGCGCTGCCCGTATCCTTGACAAAGTGCAAGATATGACTGGCATTATGCCTGGTGAAACAGACATGGATTTGAAATTCAGCCTGGAAACTGTTAACTGCCTGGGGTGCTGTGCTCTGGGACCAGTGATAGAAATCAATGGGAAAACTCATGGTAAGCTGTCAACAGCCAAAACAACAGAGATGTTAAAAAGCTATGTGTAGGGGGAAAATATGCGACGGTTAAATACACTTGAAGAATTAGATAAATTCAGACAAGAATTATTATCTAAAAGAGACCCGAACAAGCCTTGTATTTCAATATGTGCAGGCGCCGGTTGTCTTGCTTCCGGTGCAGGTGAAGTCATAGCCGCATTTAAATCGGAGATTGAAAAACATACCTTAAATGCTGAAGTAGATATAAAAGGAACCGGTTGTCCCGGATTTTGTGAGAGGGGACCTGTTGTGGTTATTTATCCGGAGGAGATTTGCTATTTACAGGTAACGCCAGAAGACGTTCCGGAGATTGTAACACGTACCATAAAGGAGAAGCAGGTTTTAGACCGACTGCTATATGTTGACGCTACTACCGGCGAAAAAGCAATCCATGAATACGATATCCCTTTTTATAAGAATCAGGAACGAAACGTAATATGCAATAACATAAAAATTGATTCTAAGAGTATCGATGACTATTTAGCGATAAGTGGTTATTCTGCATTAACCAAAGTTTTCTTCCAGATGACCGGTGAAGAAGTACTGCAGGAAGTCAAAAAATCCAGACTGAGAGGAAGGGGCGGTGCTGGTTTTCCCACAGGCCAAAAGTGGGAAGGATCCCGGAATGACTCTGAAAAAATAAAATATGTGATCGTAAACGCCGATGAGGGTGACCCCGGGGCATTTATGGACAGAGCGCTCCTTGAAGGAAATCCTCACTCGATCCTTGAAGGATTGATCATCGGAGGCTATGCCATCGGCGCCCGCGAGGGCTATATTTATGTTCGGCAAGAATACCCTCTGGCAGTAGTGAATATCAACCTCGCGATTAAGCAGGCTGAGGAATATGGGTTACTTGGGAAAAATATCCTTGGCTCAGGCTTCGACTTCATTGTAAAAGTTCATCAGGGGGCAGGCGCTTTTGTCTGTGGTGAATCAACTGCACTTATGACTGCCCTGGAAGGCAGGGTCGGAGAGCCAAGACCGAAGTATGTCCGCTCCAACATCAAGGGACTTTGGGATAAACCCAGCGTGTTGAATAATGTTGAGACATGGGCGAATATACCCCTTATCATCAATAAAGGCGCTGACTGGTTTACTCAAATAGGAACTGAAGGAAGTAAGGGTACGAAGATATTCTCCCTCGTCGGTAAGATAACCAATACCGGGCTTGTAGAAATACCCATGGGGATGACCCTGAAAGATATTATATACAAGATTGGTGGGGGGATCCCCGGAGGTAAGAAGTTCAAAGCAGTGCAAACCGGTGGGCCTTCAGGAGGCTGTATCTCTGAGGAAATGTTAGATCTGGAGGTTGGGTTTGATGAACTCACACGGGCCGGTTCAATGATGGGTTCTGGCGGGATGATCGTGATGGATGAAGATACCTGTATGGTTGATGTCGCCAGATACTTTATAAACTTCCTTACAGACGAGTCCTGCGGTAAATGTATCCCATGCCGTGAAGGCCTGAGGCAGATGAAAAAGATTCTTACTAATATCACCGAAGGAAAGGGAAAAGAGGGCGACATCGAACTTTTGGAAGTACTGTCCGAGACAGCCATTGAAGCTTCCCTTTGTGCCCTGGGTAAGAGTGCTCCAAATCCGTTTCTAAGTTCTTTACACTATTTCAGAGGTGAATACGAGGCACATGTCAGGGAGAAGAGATGCCCGGCCTTGTACTGCAAGGATTTGATCAAATACTATATTGATCCGGGAAAGTGTAGCGCCTGTATGATCTGCCTTAAAAAATGCCCTGTCAATGCGATTGATGGTGAAAAGAAAAAGATCCATATCATTGACCAGGAGAAATGTACGAATTGCGGAACTTGCTTCGAAGTTTGTCCTGTTCGTTTTGGTGCGGTGAAAAAGATTTCCGGCGAGCTGCTGCCATCTCCTATTGCAGATGAAGAAAGAATTATAACCAGATAGAGTAAAAAAAATGAATGAAATCCTTTTACAGATTGATGGGAAACAAGTCAAAGGAAAGGAAGGGACTACTGTCCTGGAGGCAGCCCAAAGTGCAGGTATATCCATACCTAAACTCTGTCACCACGAAAAATTGATACCTTTTGGTGGTTGCCGGCTTTGCATTGTAGAAGTAGGTTCTGGCGATAGGATAAAGCTCGTTGTTTCCTGTGTTTACCAGATTGAAGAAAATCTGGTAGTCAAAACCAGATCTGAGAAGGTAGACAGAATTCGCAAAACCCTCCTGGAACTTTTATTGGCTCATGCTCCGGACTCCCCTCAATTGAAGGAACTGGCCGGGGTGTATGGAGCAGACCGAGACTGTTTTGAAAAAGAGGCCTCATTTTGCATTCATTGCGGGCTATGTGTCCGATACTGTGCTGAGGTGAAGAAGCTGAACGCTGTTGGGTTTGTCGGCAGGGGAATCAACAAGGAAATTTGTTTCATTCCGGAAATAGCCTCTAAGGAGTGCCACAACTGCCTGGAATGTTTCCCGCTCTGTCCAACCTCGTATCTCCAGGCAGCTTTCGTGTTAACCGAAGCCCTTGCATTTTCCGATGCTTCTTACGGTAACCTGGCAAAGGAATAGCCGATGAGGTTTTCTAACGCATACTGAATGAACGTTAAATCAAATATTCTGATCATTGGATCCACCGGTAGAAATACCGGAAAAACAGAGTTTGCCTGCACTATTATTGAAAAACAATCAACCCTGAAAGAAATAATCGGGATAAAAGTAGTACCTGTAGATAAGAATGAAGAGGACTGTCATAGAGGTATAGAGGGTTGTGGCTTATGCAACTCTTTGACCGGTGATTATAAAATTATTGAAGAAATGATTACAGATTCAGATAAAGACACTTCAAGAATGCTTAGAGCTGGGGCTAAAAAAGCTTATCTGTTATTGGTTGACAGAAATTCTTTAGAAAAAGGGATTAATGCTATTCTGAGAATAATACCGGATAATGCGCTGGTCGCTATAGAATCTAATTCTATCAGAAAAGTTCTGAAACCGGGATTGTTTATTGTAATCAAAGAATTAACGAATAATTCAGTGAAACGTAGTTGTGCGGAAGTCATAAAATTTGCAGACAAAATAATTGAGTTTAATGACCTGAAATGGAATTTTCATCCCGACAACGTTTTAATCCAAAATGAAAGCTGGATAATTAAGGAATAGGCTGTAGATATCCGATTTCTTGCCTGACTTTCATATTTTTCCTACCTTTGCCCACTCCTTAAATCATAAGGTTATGAATTTTGATATCCTTGTTATAGGCAGTGGTCCCGGTGGATACGTTGCCGCTGTTCGTGCCGCCCAACTCGGGTCTAAAGTAGGTGTGGTTGAACGCGCAGAAATCGGAGGGATATGCCTCAACTGGGGCTGTATTCCCACGAAAGCGCTTCTTAGAAGTTCACAGGTTTTTCAGTACATTCAACATGCAGCCGAATTTGGAATAAAGGCCGGTGAAGCGAAACCTGATTTCCCGGCTATTGTAAAGAGAAGCCGGGAAGTGGCAGACACCATGAGCAAAGGGGTGATTTTTCTTTTCAAAAAAAATAAAATCGAACTTATCAGGGGTTCTGCAAAAATTAAACCCGGGAAAATCGTTGATGTCACGGATGAAACAGGAAAAACAGTAACCTATACAGCTAACCATATAATCATTGCCACCGGAGCACGGTCAAGGGAATTACCGAATTTCAAACAGGATGGAAAAAAGATCATTGGGTACCGGGAAGCAATGACCCTGAATGAACAGCCCGGTTCCATGGTGGTTGTAGGATCGGGAGCCATTGGCAGCGAATTTGCTTATTTTTATCATTCCATTGGCACCAAGGTTACCCTGATTGAGATTTTACCGAATATTGTTCCTGTTGAAGATGAAGAGGTTTCCAAGACCCTTGAGCGCTCATTCAAAAAAGCCGGTATGAAAGTGCTGACCGGTGTTTCAGTCGAATCGGTTGATACTTCGGGACCAGGGTGCAAAGTCCTGGTAAAAACCAAAAAGGGTGACGAGATAATTGAGACCGATATCGTACTGTCTGCTGTGGGTATATCAGCCAATATTGAAGAGATCGGTTTGGAGGAAACGGGAATTTCCTCCGAAAAGGGGAAAATCGTGGTTGATGATTTTTACAGGACGAACGTCGAAGGTTATTATGCCATCGGTGATATTGTCAGGGGGCCTGCCCTTGCCCACGTTGCATCACACGAAGGCATTCTCTGTGTTGAGCATATTGCCGGTAAAGACGTGGAACCTCTTGATTATGGCAATTTACCGGGATGTACCTATACTCATCCTGAAATTGCCTCGGTGGGTATGACAGAAAAAGCAGCAAAGGAGGCCGGGTATGAAATACTGGTTGGGAAATACCCCTTTACAGCATCGGGGAAAGCTACCGCTTCAGGCGCCAGGGAAGGCTTTATCAAAGTGATATTTGATGCCAAATACGGGGAATGGCTGGGCGCTCATATGATCGGAGAAAATGTAACAGAGTTGATCGCTGAGGTTGTCGTTGCAAGAAAGCTGGAGACAACAGGAAGGGAGATTATCGAGTCTGTTCATCCGCATCCGACAATTTCGGAATCCATCATGGAAGCCGTGGCACAGGCATACGGAGAATGCATACACCTTTAAGATCGTGATGATCGTGATGAACGTGATGAACGTGACGTGATGAACGGATAAACAAGAATCAAAACATGGAAATTCTCAGGACTCCATTGGAGGGATTGCTGATTATTAAACCGGATGTGTTTGAAGATTCAAGAGGCTATTTCTTCGAATCATTTAATCATTCAAAATTCTATGATTTCGGGCTTGATCTGAAGTTTCTTCAAGACAACGAATCGAAATCAAAAAAGGGTGTACTGCGTGGATTACATTTTCAGGCTCCTCCCTATGATCAGGGGAAACTGGTCAGGGTCATGCAGGGATCGGTCCTTGACGTTGCCGTTGATATCAGAAAGAATTCTCCAACTTATGGAATATGGGATTCGATCGTTTTATCAGGTCAGAACAAATGGATGTACTGGATCCCATCGGGTTTTGCACACGGTTTTGTGACGATGGAGGATGATACCATTTTCTTCTACAAATGCACTAATATTTACAACAAACCGTCGGAAGGCAACCTCTTATGGTGTGATGCTGATCTGAATATCAAATGGGGGATCAAATATCCGATAATCTCGGAAAGGGATAAAATTGCCCCAAAGTTCAGTGATTTCAAAACACCGTTCTTATTCAATGAAGAGTGAAAAGTGAGGAGTGAAAAGTGAAGAATGAAAAATAAACTACCGTATATACTTTCAGGATTATTATTGGGATTGGTTTTGATGATTTTTGTCTTTGCCATTCCTGACATAAAAACTTCAGATCAGGACTATCGGAATCTTTTTAACAGGTATACAAAAGTGTTTGTCCCGGAAGTTCCCGCGAAAGTGAATTTTGCAGGTGAGGAGGTTCCACTAAAGATTTATTTTGTCCGGGAATCTTTGGAACGTGAGATCATAGCCGGAACCTTTATGCATTCCTCTACCCTTCAAATGCTAAAGAGGGCTTACCGCTGGTTCCCGGTAATAGAACCTATCCTGAAAAAAAATAATATTCCGGATGATTTTAAATTTCTTGCCGTTGCAGAAAGTAATCTTGGAAATGTAGTCTCTCCGGCCGGAGCTGAAGGACCCTGGCAGTTTCTAAAAGCCACAGGTCAGAAGTATGGGCTTGAAATCAATGTCGACGTTGATGAACGTTACAACCTGGAAAAAGCCACTCAGGCTGCCTGCGATTATTTTAAAGACGCTTTTGACAAGTATAAAAACTGGACACTGGTTGCAGCCTCTTATAACCGGGGAATGGACGGAATCTCGAAAGCCATTGAAAAACAAAAGGTTTCGAATTATTATGACCTGTATGTTAATGATGAAACGGCACGTTATATATTCCGTATCATTGCACTTAAGCAGGTATACAAATTCCCAACCCGATATGGATTTTATACTATTGAGCGTGACTTTTACCCACCGGTAACGACAAGAATAATCGTGATTGACAGTACTGTCAAAGATCTTCCGGGACTTGCCGTTAATTTACAAATCAACTACAGGATCCTCAGGGAGCTGAATCCATGGCTCCAGAGTTATACCCTGCCTAATAAATCACGGAAAATCTATTCCCTAAAACTTCCTAAAGAGTCCAACTCAATATTGTATGATAACCTATTGAGAAAGGTTCCGCAGAGAGAGACTTTTTTCCATGACACCCTCAGGATCAACTCACTTCATTAATAACTGCCTATTACCTTAACTGCTGTGGAAGAGAATCTTGAAGTTTATGGTGCCAGGGTTCATAATTTAAAAAATTTCGAACTTGTCATTCCCAGGAATAAACTTGTCGTTTTCACGGGACTTAGCGGAAGTGGTAAATCGTCGCTCGCATTTGATACCATCTATGCAGAGGGACAACGCAGGTACATGGAAACTTTCTCTGCATATGCCCGTCAATTCATTGGTAACCTTGAACGTCCGGATGTTGATAAAATAAGCGGATTAAGTCCGGTCATCTCCATCGAACAGAAATCAACAAGCAGAAATCCGCGATCTACTGTGGGGACCATTACAGAAGTATACGATTTCATGCGCCTGTTATTTGCCAGGGTCTCCGACGCTTTTTCTTATGTAACTGGAGAGAAGATGGTCAGGTACACGGAACAACAAATTGTAGATCTTGTATTTACCCAGTACCCGGGGAAGGTCATTCTGGTACTTGCCCCTGTCGTCAAAGGCCGGAAAGGCCATTACCGTGAGCTCTTTGAGCAGATCCGCAAACAGGGATTCCTTAACGTGCGGATTGATGGTGAAATACGGGAGTTAGCTCATGGTCTACAACTTGACAGGTATAAAGTTCACGATATTGAGATAGTCATCGACCAGGTTTCTATCAAAGCTGAGTCACGGGTTCGTCTTTCTCAGTCGATCACTCTCGCTATGCGGCACGGTAAGGACACCTTGATGGTACTTGATATAACTTCCAATGCTCCCCGCCATTTCAGCAGGCTTTTGATGTGCCCAACATCGGGGATTTCCTATGAAGAGCCTGAGCCAAACAGCTTCTCTTTTAACTCCCCATATGGAGCTTGCCCAAAATGTAGCGGTCTTGGAACAATTTCTGAGATCAATATCAACAAGATCATCCCCGACCGGTCAAAAAGCATCAGAAAAGGAGGGATCATCCCATTGGGCGAGTACAAGAACAACTGGATTTTCAAACAAATGGAAGCCATCGGTGAAAAATACCAGTTTGACCTGAACACACCTATTGAAGAGGTTCCTGAGCAGGCAATCAATGTTATCTTATATGGTTCTGATGAGATCTTCCGGGTGAAAAATGATTATCTCGGAATTACTTCAACCTATGCATTGAATTTCGAAGGGATAGTAAGTTTTATTAATTCCCAGCATGCCGAAGCGGCTCCTGCCGGGATCATGAAGTGGGTCGGCAGTTTTATGAATAAACTGGTATGCCCGGATTGTAATGGCGACCGGCTAAAAAAGGAGTCCCTTCATTTCAGGATCGATGGAAAAAACATCGCAGAACTGGCGAATCTGGATATGATCAACCTGTACGACTGGTTCGAGAGACTTCCCGACAACCTGGAGACGCGAAAAAAAAACATTGCCATCGAGATCATCCGTGAGATTCGTAACAGGATCCGGTTCCTGCTTGATGTAGGTATAGGTTACCTCACCCTCAACCGGACTGCAAGAAGCCTTTCCGGTGGCGAAAGTCAGCGGATCCGGTTGGCAACACAAATCGGTTCACAGCTGGTCGGTGTTCTATATATTCTTGATGAACCGACCATTGGACTGCACCAGCACGACAACCTCAGGTTGATCAAAGCATTGAAGAGCCTACGGGATACCGGGAACTCGGTCATAGTAGTTGAACATGACCAGGAGACCATTTTGTCATCCGATTGGGTGATCGATATTGGTCCGGGTGCCGGGATCCATGGAGGCAGAATTGTAGCCCAGGGTACACCGGAAGAAATTATGAAAAGTGATCAGCTGACCGGTCAGTATCTAAACGGAAAGAAAAAGATCACCATCCCAAGCAAGCGAAGAGAAGGTAATGGGAAAAGAGTAATTCTGAAAGGGGCATCAGGGAACAATCTTAAAAATATTAATCTTACCCTACCTCTTGGAAAACTGATCTGTATTACCGGTCTTTCGGGAAGCGGTAAATCATCCCTGATCAACGAAACGCTGTATCCGATCCTCAGTAAGCATTTTTACAAATCAGAAACAAAACCGCTACCTTTTTCTTCTTTTGACGGGATTAAAAATCTCGACAAGGTTATTGAGATTGACCAATCACCGATTGGGCGAACTCCCCGGTCGAACCCTGCCACATACACGAAAGTCTTCGATGAAATCAGAAAATTATATGCCTCCCTGCCTGAATCCAAGATGCGTGGTTATCTGCCGGGCCGTTTTTCATTTAATGTAAAAGGGGGACGTTGTGAAACGTGTAAAGGCGCCGGCCTGAGGGTGATTGAAATGAATTTTCTCCCGGATGTTTATGTCCTTTGTGAGACCTGTAACGGGCACCGGTATAACAGGGAAACCCTGGAAGTGAGATATAAAGGAAAGTCTATCAATGATGTGTTGAATCTGACGATAGAGCAAGCAGTTGAATTTTTTGAAAACATACCGGTGATCATTCATAAGATCAAAACCCTTAATGATGTCGGTCTGGGATATATAACCCTCGGACAACAATCAACTACGCTATCGGGTGGAGAGGCGCAGCGCGTTAAACTCGCTGCCGAGCTATCGAAGACCGATACCGGGAATACGCTATACATTCTGGATGAACCGACAACCGGACTCCATTTTGAAGATGTCAAAGTTCTGATGTGCGTGCTGAATAAACTTGTGGGAAAGGGCAATACGGTTCTTGTCATTGAACATAACCTCGAAGTTATCAAAATGGCGGATCATATCATTGATCTTGGACCGGAGGGCGGTGAGCGAGGCGGCCGGATTATTTGCGAAGGAAGCCCTGAGGAGATCATCAGACATTGTGAAAAGAGTTATACGGCACGTTACCTGAAAAAAGTGTTAGCCGGCTGAAAATAGGCAGATTTCTTTACCTTTGGTTCCTTTAGTACACTTAATATGGATAATACAGAAATAACAAAATTAAGGGAGACTTTTCAACCTAAGACCTGGTCGGAGACCATAAGTTATGACACCTGGGAAATTTTTAAAGTGATGTCGGAGATGGTTGAAGGTTTTGAAAAGTTAAGCAAGATCGGTCCGTGTGTCTCTATCTTTGGATCAGCCAGAACAAAAGAGAGCCAGCGTTACTACAAACTTACCGAAGAGATTGCATACTTACTTACCAAGGCTGGATTTGGGATCATTACCGGTGGCGGGCCTGGTATCATGGAGGCAGCAAATAAAGGGGCACATTTTGCCGGGGGCAAATCAGTCGGATTAAATATAAACCTTCCTTTTGAACAGAATCCCAACCCGTTTATTGACCGCAATAAACTTTTAAACTTCAATTACTTTTATGTTCGTAAGACCATGTTCATGCGCTATTCGATGGGATTTATCGCCTTACCGGGTGGTTTTGGCACCCTGGATGAACTCACCGAAGCAATCACACTCATTCAGACCCATAAACTTGTGAGGTTCCCAATTGTTCTTATAGTTCGCGAATACTGGCAGGGTCTGATTGATTGGTTAAAGACAACCGTCCTTACTGAAAATAATATACATAAGGAAGATCTTGATATTTTCACTGTGGTTGATACGGCTGAGGAAGCGGTCAAACATATCAGTGACTTTTACAAGAATTATGCGTTAAAACCGAACTTTTAGGTGGTTGGTTATTTTTGTTTAATTTTGTGTTCCAGACCAAACTCATTGCATGCCAAGAAGAAAGAAGAAAGAGTCTCGTGAAATCCTTATTGAATTCATCAGCCAGGCAATGGCTGATAAAAAAGCCAAAAATCAGGTGATCCTGGATTTCACAAAACTCAATAGTCCGGTTTGCGATGCTTTTGTTATATGCCATGGGACTTCCCGAACCCAGGTTGAAGCGTTGGCAGAAAATGTGATCGGTGAAGTAAAGAAAAACACCGGATTTAATCCCTGGCATAAGGAAGGATTTGAAAATGCGGAATGGATTTTGATTGACTACAGCGACGTCGTGGTTCACATTTTCCAGGAAGAACGCCGGAGATTCTATAATCTTGAGCAATTATGGGCAGATGCTGAGATCACGAAGGTTAATGATCATGAATGAATTGACCTACAAACTATTTGGAACCAGACAGAATGGCAGAAAAAGAAAAGAAAAAGAGCAGTTTCACACCTAATTTTATTCCAACTAAAGGGAAGAGGCCAAAATTCAGTTTTTACTGGATTTATGCTATACTTGCCGTAGTATTTATTGCTATACAGTATTTCAATTATTCAAATCCGGTAAAGGAGACCACATGGCCGCGGCTTGAGGAGATGCTTTCGAAGCAGGATGTAGAAAAGATTGTCATAATAAATAAAGAGAAGGCTGAAATTTATATAAAGAAAGCCAAAATTCAATCCGATACCGCTTATAAGGATTTCCGCAAACGGAGTTTCGGTACCTCATCAACAAGCAGTAACCCGCAATACTTTTATCAGATCGGTTCTGAGGAGATATTCCATGGTTTGCTTAAAGACACCCGCGATAGTGTTGTATCCCGGATGAAACGTGACAGTATCCCTGCAATACAGATCTCTGAATTTAAGAAACAATACCCCTACCCACCTTCCACGGATACTAGGAAGGATGTGTTCGGTGACATTTTCAGCTATCTCCTTCCGATCATAATCCTTGTCGGCGTGTGGTTCTTAATCATGCGTTTTATGAGCAGGGGTGGCGGTGGCGGTGGTTCACAGATCTTTAATATCGGAAAATCAAAAGCCACATTGTTTGATAAAGATACCAGTGTCAGCATCAATTTCAGCGATGTTGCAGGTCTTGAGGAGGCGAAGGTAGAAGTGATGGAAATTGTTGATTTTCTTAAGAATCCGGCAAAATATACTAATCTGGGTGGTAAGATCCCAAAAGGAGCTTTACTCGTTGGACCTCCGGGTACAGGAAAGACGTTGATGGCAAAGGCTGTGGCTGGGGAAGCAAAAGTCCCGTTTTTCTCAATATCAGGATCGGATTTTGTGGAAATGTTTGTCGGCGTAGGCGCTTCAAGGGTAAGGGATTTATTCCGTCAGGCGAAGGAGAAAGCTCCCTGTATCATCTTTATCGATGAAATTGATGCCATTGGCAGGGCACGTGGACGAAATGCAATTACAGGAGCAAACGATGAAAGGGAAAACACCTTAAACCAGCTCCTTACTGAGATGGATGGATTTGGTACCAATGCCGGTGTGATCATCCTTGCTGCCACTAATCGGGCAGACATACTTGACCGTGCCCTGATGAGAGCCGGACGGTTTGACAGACAGATCTATATTGAGCTTCCCGACCTCGAAGAGAGGAAAGCCATCTTTAAAGTTCATATCAAACCGTTGAAACTCGACGCGAGCGCGGATGTAGATTTCCTTGCACGTCAGACACCCGGATTCTCGGGAGCTGATATTGCCAATGTATGTAATGAATCTGCACTGATCGCTGCACGCAAGAACAAAATCATCATCGAAAAACAAGATTTTCTGGATGCCATCGACCGTATAATTGGAGGTCTTGAAAAACGGAATAAGATTATCTCCCCCCATGAGAAGAAGGTCATTGCCTATCATGAATCAGGACATGCGGCGGTTAGCTGGTTACTGGAACATGCACATCCGCTGGTTAAGGTGACCATTGTTCCCCGTGGTAAAGCGCTCGGCGCTGCATGGTATCTTCCGGAGGAACGTCAAATTACTACTTTCGAACAGATGTTTGATGAGATCACAGCTGCAGTAGCGGGAAGGGCTTCCGAGGAGGTGTACTTCGGAAAAGTTTCCACCGGAGCCTTAAATGACCTTGAAAAGGTCACAAAACAAGCTTATGCAATAGTAGTATATTTTGGACTGAACAAAGAAATAGGCAATATAAGCTATTACGATTCATCAGGACAGAACGAATTCGCATTCCAGAAGCCTTATAGTGAAAAAACTGCTGAAGTTATCGACCAGGAAGTCCGGAGTATCGTTCAGTCAGCCTATGAACGTGCAAAGATTATCATTTTAGAAAACCGGGAAAAACTGGAAAAACTCGCCCAACAATTACTCGAAAGGGAAGTCATATTCCGGGAGGATCTTGAAATCATCTTTGGGAAACGCCCATTCGATAAAGAAGAAGATAAAAAATTTCTACCCGACGCCGCTCAGCAACCGGAGTCAAATTCCCAGTTAACTGAAGGGAAGGAAGAAGTTAAACCGCAGCCCGAAGAACCCTCCGGGAAATCGTAGTCTTTTTAACTCCACTTCATGGAAGAAAGCACATCGCGTGAAAAGGTTTTGAAAAAGGTCAGGGACGCCCTGATTGAGAAGACCGGACCTCCCTATCCGGTTATAGACCAGGAATCACCGATTTACAAGGAGATGGCCGAACCTCTTGATGTTACCTTTGCACAGGAACTTATCAAGGCTTCCGGAAAATTTGTTTACAGCGAAAGTACCGATGAATTTTTGGGTGTACTGAAATCTTTTATACTTGAAAAAAACTGGCCACTGCTATTTTGTTCAGATCCCAAAATACAGAATCTCTTAAAAAGAGGTGGAATCCCATTTGAATCAAATCATGAGAATATCCTGGATGCCGGCATTGGAATCACAGGATGTGAGTACTTAATTGCAAGGCTTGGAACCGTTATGGTTTCAACCCGGATGAATCCGGGGCGAAAAATAATGGTTTACCCGGAAATTCACCTTGTAGTGGGATACACTTCCCAGCTTGTTCCCGATCTTAAACAAGCGCTTCAGAATGTCAAGAAAAAATACCTGGATCAATACCCTTCCATGATCTCATTGATAACAGGTCCCAGCAGGACAGCCGACATTGAGAAGACTATCGTGATGGGAGCGCACGGTCCCAAAGAGTTTTATGTTTTTCTAATAGATGACGCTGCGTTTGATAAATGATCCCGATAAGGAAAACTGGGAAGCCATCTACAGTACAACCCAGCTTTACCAGGCAGAGATGCTGAAAGATCTTCTTGAAGCCAGTGAAATCATTTCCGTCATCATCAACAAGCAAGACTCATCATACCGCAGTTTTGGGGATATTGAGGTTTACGTTAAAAGAGATGACATCTTAATGGCAAAAATAATCGTCAACCGATTTCAATCCGATGAGTAATTTCTGGACCAGGACCGTAACAGGGTTATCAATGGTATTCGTTCTCTTTGCCGCGCTAAATCTAAGTGTCTGGCTTGTGGCAGGGATCTTTTTCATTCTGATTATCCTGGGATTATGGGAATTTTATCACCTGGTATCTTCGGATGACTGCCGGCCCCAGCGCTATTATGGCACGATTGCCGGGGCATTGTTTTACCTTGATATCGCGTGGATACAATTCAGTGGATTTTCCTTTTCATACGACTGGTTAAATGTATTGCCGGTGATCCTGCCACTGCCCTTGCTCTTCTTGCCCTTTATCATTGAGCTATTCAGAAACCAAAATACCCCGTTGGTAAACATTGCAATAACGATCCTAGGAATAATCTATATTGCATTCCCATTTTCCCTGCTGAATCTTCTGAACGGTGAAGAAATGGTTCATTTCCTTGGATTTCCTGCGGTTTTGACCGGTTATTTGATTATTACCTGGTTCTATGACACCGGCGCTTACCTTTATGGAAAACCGTTTGGGAAGCATAAATTATTCGAACGGGTCTCTCCAAAAAAAACATGGGAAGGGACTATTGCCGGCGCTGTTGTTGCATTGCTCACAGCTCTTGGCTTATCGTATCTTGTACCTGAATTTCCCAGGATTGACTGGTTCGCTTTGAGTTTACTGGTTCTTGTATTCGGGACCTTCGGCGACCTGATCGAATCGATGTTCAAGAGGGACCTGAATATCAAAGATTCCGGCAGTATCCTGCCCGGTCATGGTGGTATCCTCGACAGGTTCGATACAATTTTAATTTCTGCGCCATTTGTTTTTTTATATCTATTTTTGCGCGACTTAATCTGATCCAGGATGACCGTACACCGGGAAGGTTATAAAACCATTATTATCGTATTCCTTTTTGAAGCCGCAGTATTACTGGCTTTCAACCATATTTTTCCGGATCAGACCTGGTTCCATTATACACTTTATATCCTGGGACTTTGGTTTTTCACGATGATCCTTCGTTTCTTTAGGGTACCAAAACGGGTGACAAATATCAGTGAAAATGTCATCCTATGTCCGGCCGATGGCAAGGTTGTGGTTATCGAAAGAACCATTGAGCCGGAATATTTCAAGGAAGAGCGGATCCAGGTCTCTATCTTCATGTCGGCAACGAATGTTCATGTGAACTGGTACCCGATTTGCGGTGAAATAATTTATTATTACTATCATCCGGGAAAACACATGGTGGCTTTCAACCCGAAAGCCTCCCTTGAAAATGAACGGGCTACTACCGTTATCCAGACCAACAGCCATCAAAAGATCCTGATCCGTCAGATTGCCGGCGCTGTTGCACGGCGGATCAAATGTTACCCGAGAGTCGGTGAACCTGTGACACAGGGTGAAGAGCTTGGATTTATAAAATTCGGTTCCCGGGTCGACCTGTTACTCCCCCTCGGTACAAAACTCGAGATCAGCCTCAACCAGAATGTCGTCGGGAAGCAAACGGTGATCGGGCGGTTATAAGCCATTTACCCCTCCACCGCCCTTTTCAAGAAAGCATTATAGGGTTGAATGACCTTGAAAACGGTCATCATGTATTCGAAAAATTTCTGACTTGTAATCATTTCATCCTTTACAGGATGTGATACGGTATAACTCTTGTTTTTCAGAATGTCAATATCGGGAAAATCTTTTGGGAACTCCCGGGGTGCCAGTTTCTGTTTATCCCATTCGTCAATTCCATTGAAAAACTTTTTGAAAGTCTTTTCGTTAAAGATAGATTTCAATTCATCAATATTATAATAGATCTCCTTTCTGATCTTTTTCAATTTCTCAGTGTCAGGCATATGGATGCCCCCGGCAAGAAATGATTCTCCCGGCTGAAGATGGATATAAAATCCAGGGCCCGAACTCTTTCGCCCGGAAGAGGTTATCCATGCTCCGAAGTTGGTTTTATACGGCGATTTATCCTTCGAAAAGCGGACATCCCGGAAAATCCTAAATATACAATCTTTAGGTTCAACAAATTTCACTCCCGGATCATATTTAGCGATTGCAGGGATCACCAGTTCCAGGAAGGACTCGAATTCGTTTTTAGCTTCATCATAACGGGATTTGTTTTTCTGGAACCATTCTCGGTTGTTGTTTTTCTGGAGATCTTCCAGAAACGGTAGAATAGTTTTGATCATATCATCGTAGTTTTTTCAAAATTAATAAAAAACGGAAGCACAAAAGAAATTTTCACATACCGGAGTATTACTTTTTTACCATTCACCGGATTAAGCATTAAAAAAGAATGAGATTAAGGATTTCATTATTGATTTTGTGCTTTGGCATAGCCTGTTATCAGGGGAAAGCCGCAGGAAATCTATTGCCCGCCGGAGGACGAACTTTTGCAATGGGAACCGCCTCTGTGGCTCTGACAGATTTCTGGTCGGTGGTCAATAACCAGGCGGCGAATGCCTGGGCTACAAAATTCAGTGTCGGGATAAGTATTGAAAACCGGTACCTGATCAAAGAACTTTCATATAAAACAATTGGCATTACAATTCCATTTAAACCCGTAAATTTCGGTGTGACGGTCGCACATGTTGGAACAGCCAGTTTCAGCGAAATAAAAGCAGGGATCAGCTTCTCACGAAAATTCGGAAAATATTTTTCGGCAGGGATTCAGTTTGATTATCTTAGAATCCAAATCGCCGAGGGATACGGTTCTAAAAATTTCATATCCTTTGAAATCGGTATGTTTTACAAAGCAACACGAAATCTGCATGTGGGTTTTCATGTTGTAAATCCTGTCCCGATTATAATTACAGAATATCCAAGGGAGTACCTTCCGACTATTATCAGGTTGGGACTCTCCTATTCATTTTCTTCATCCTTCCTTGCCGTACTGGAATTGGAAAAAGACCTTACAAATAAACCTGTTATTAAGACCGGCGTCGAATACATGGTTGCCAAACCAGTTTGCGCAAGGATCGGGATCTCGACAAATCCCACGCTATTCACTTTTGGATTTGGATTGGAATTCAATCGCTTCAATCTTGATATTGCAAGCGGTTACCAGCCGGTTTTGGGATTCACCCCGGTACTATCACTTACCTATGTTTTTGGGAAAAGATAACATGGAGAAACTAAGAATCTTTCTTTGGTTCAGTTTTATAGTGTTACCGTTTTCAGGAGTCACCCAGATCGAAGAGGTTACCGAAAAACTTCTTGAACGGAGCGAACAAATCTTCGACTTTTCAGAGCTTCAGGAAGATATGCTTCAACAAAAGATACATCCTGTCAATTTGAATTCAGCAACTGTGGATGAATTAAACAAAATACCAGGATTCGACGAAATAAGGCTTAAGGCCTTTCTGGAATACAAGAATAATTATGGTGTTATCCTTTCGTTTTACGAACTGGGTACGATCCCCGGATTCGATTCTTCCTATATTAAATCACTACTTCCATATATTTCAATCGAACCGGTTTCCAGTACACCTTCAATTACTCTGAAGAATTTAATCGCCATGGGACGGCATGAACTATTTATCAGGTATGGACAAATTTTTCCAAAGAGTAAAGGGTACTTGATTCATGATACTGCCTCCGGACAAAATGATCAGGGATATCCTGGTGATCCGCAGCGTTATTATTTCCGTTATACCTATTCATATTATGACCGGCTACGAATCGGAGTGGCTGGTGAAAAGGATCCAGGAGAGCAATTTTTCAGTGGAGTTCAATCACTGGGGATGGATTATTATTCGGGCTACATATCTCTCACAAACACAGGCATCCTGAAGAATCTGACCATCGGAAATTTCCGTGCGGGCTTCGGACAGGGGCTGACTTTTGGAACCGGGTTATCGGGTGGAACAATGCCGGGTTTCTTGGTTGGTAATATAACACTTGGTGGAATCAAAGGCACCCTGAGTATGTCGGAAGGAAATTATCTCCGGGGGATAACCGCGACAATCAGATCAAAAAAGATTGAACTGACGGGCTTTGCTTCTTATCATAAACGGGATGGAAACATTACAAGTTTGGATACCTTAAGCGGACAAGTATTGGAAATGAGTTCCCTGCAAGAGAGTGGACTGCACAGGACCCAGTCAGAAATTAAAGACAAAAACTGCCTCTCGGAACTAATTGCCGGGGGAAACCTCAATTTTACAGGCAATTTTTTCAGGGCCGGGATCACCGGTTATTTTTTAAGATGGTCTGGCTCACTTTCGAGACAGGCGGACCCTTACAAAAAATTTTCCTTCTATGGAAATGAAAATTTCGTACTTGGATTTGACTTTCAAGTCAGGTACCGGAAGGTATATTTATTCGGAGAGATCAGTCGAAGCGGAAATGGCGGGCTTGCCTGGCTTGCAGGATTGATCGTCGACCCTGATCCGAGAGTGAAAGTGACATGTCTTTTCAGAAACTATCAACCAAACTACCAAAATCTTTTTTCAAACTCATTCGGACAGCAGAGTTTAAATGCCAACGAACAAGGTATTTATGTGAATACCCAGGCAAATCTGTTTTCCAGGTTATCTGTTACTGCATATGCCGATGTTTACAGGTTTCCATGGTTAAAATACAGGGTAGACACCCCATCACAGGGGCTTGAGTTTGGCGCGCAACTAACCAGTCCTTTGACGAGAGCATTTGGAATTTCAACAAGGTATTTTTACAATTCCTGGTCAGGTAATATTGGTTCTGAAGTGATGATTACTGCGAAAATTGAAGAGCTGAAAAGGGAAAATCTCCGTCTTCAGATCGATTGGAATCCAATTAATTCACTGGTACTAAAGAGCAGGTTCGAAATAAATATGACAAAAAATGGAGGTTCCTATTGGCAATATGGATATTTGTTTTTCCAGGATATAGCTATAAGGCCTGTTAAATTTCCAGTGAATATTATTTTACGTTATACAATTTTCGATATTCCAGGTTTTACACAACGTATTTACACCTATGAGCCGGAGGTCTTATTCGGATATTCGATACCTGCTTTTTATGGAAAAGGATACCGGTTGTGTTTATTATTAAATGGAAGCATAACACGTTCCTTAAGCTGGTGGATCAGGGGAGCCTTCACAAGTTATCAGGACCGGAAGATGATCGGTACAGGCCTGGATGAAATTGAAGGGAACGTGAAATGCGAAATCACCGCTCAGATAATGATCCGGTTATAGTTTACTACTTATGGGATGTTTTTATTTTCTGGAAATTCTCCATTCCATGGATATTCATCCCTTTCGATAGTTTTGAAAGACTGGAAAGGTCGATGTTCCCAGTGAGGCTGAGTACCGTTACTTCGTGTTTGTCTTTTGCCAGCATAACCATTTCAGAAATTTTACTATTTGCATCCTGCTTGGTCAAGAACTTAATATATTCTCTTCCTTCATTTACAGTCATTAACTCTTTGTATGTCCCAGCAGGGAACAGACCGGCGAATTCGTTATAGATTGATACTGCCTTTGAAACCTTGGTAGAATCAAAATTAAAGCTAAGGACTTTCAATCCGGAAAGTTGTTCCATTATCATTTTCAGATCTTTCATTGTGGTATCGTTAACAGAACCCGCAGCCATTTGCTGTAACATCTGGAACATTTCTTTTGCAATATTTACAGAAGTAAATCCCTCCTGGCCTGCATATTTGTCAAATACCTTATCGATTGGGCTTTGTGCATTCGTGTATGAAGATACCAGCAGGAATGCAAGGATGGCAAGACTAAAAATTAATTTTTTCATGGTTTCATTGATTTTATGGACTTATCAGTTGTTATGTCCGGGTTAATAATAATGGATTGATATTGATAAAATTTAGATATTTTTTGAATGTTTTGCATGGCTTTGTCAATAGGTTTGAATCGCTGGAACTGATCGAGGCCGATATTCAGGTTGAAGGAGACAATAAGAAGCGCATGCTGAACTTCTGTGTAAGTATAGGCCGGATCTGTTGAAGGATCTTTTATGGCCTTTTTTTTGAATACATCATTGCGAAAGGTAAAGAACAGACCGATGACAAGAAGTACGCCAGCGGCCAGGCTGCTGATATATAAAATCCGGTTTCTTTTTAAATTAATCCGAATGACTGGTGTTTCTGTCAGACGTTTATCTGTTTTTAGTTCAAAGTCCGGATCAGAAATTTTTTCTTTCTTTGTTGCGTCAAAGTAATGGAATATGAACCGGTATGATTGCAAATGTTCAGGAACTTCCGGTCTGTAAAAGAATTCTTTCAACTGTTGTTCTTCCTGAAGGGTTGTTTCTCCCTCCTCATACTTTACTAGTAATTTTTCAATTTCTTTGGTATTCATAGACTTTGGTGTTTGTCAAAATTTCCCTTACTCTTTTCCTTGCCCGAGAAAGGTTAACCCGGATTGCATTCTCATTCATATCAAGCATTTTCGCGATTTCTCCGAATTCATATTCCTCGATGTCCCTTAGATGGATGATCATCTGTTGAAGTTCGGGAAGCATTTTAATAGCTTTCCGGATGCCGTAAATAAGGTCTGAATTGTCAGTCTTGGTTTCACCCGGAATTCCATCAAGAAATAATTTTCTGTTATCCAGACTTTCCACCGGAAACCGTCTTGACTTGATCTTATCGAGGCACATATTTTTAGTCGTTATCATAGCAAGTGCTTCAACACTCCTGTATTCATCCAATTTTTCACGCAGGTTCCATAATTTAATAAACACCTCCTGGACAATATCTTCAGCCTCTTCGGTTCGCTCAAGAAATCGTTTTGCAAACCGGAACAGTTTATCTTTCAGCGGATATACCTGTTTTTGAAATTCCTGGAGGTTCATATAGACAACTAGACGAAGAAACCACAAAATTATTACACTCAAAGTGATTTTAGATTTTAGATTTTTTTATCCAAAAACATCTACGATTATTTTTGTCTTCTATATCTACAATCGTCGATAAAGAAATTCGTAAATCGTAAATTGATTTTAATCCTATAAAATTTGTTTATTTTTGCAATGTACTTCCTCTGAAAATTCAATGAGTAATCACTCTTAACACGCTTAATTATGTTTAAAGGACATCCAAAAGGACTGTATGTTGCATTTTTTGCAAACATGGGGGAACGTTTTGGTTTCTATACCATGATGGCAATTCTGGTTCTGTTTTTACAGGCCAAGTTTAATCTGACTACTGAAAACGCAGGTTATATTTATGCGGTATTTTATTTCTCAATTTATGCCTTGGCCTTACTCGGAGGTTTTATCGCCGATCGTTCCCAAAATTACAAAGGGACGATTATGATCGGCCAGGTTGTAATGTTTATCGGTTACCTGTTAATGGCTATTCCCGGGATGGGGCTTCCTTTCACACTCCTTGGACTTTTCACGATTGCATTCGGAAATGGTCTTTTCAAAGGGAATCTCCAGGCGCTTGTCGGACAAATGTATGACAATGAAAAATATGGCAAGCTCAGGGATTCCGCATATAGTGTCTTTTACATGGGGATCAACATTGGCGCCTTTTTTGCTCCAAGCGCTGCACGTGGGGTACGTAGCTGGTGGCTTCACTCACATGGATTTAACTATGATCCGGATTTGCCGGCTTTATGTCATCGTTTGATCGGTGATTCGTTACCCGACACAACTAAACTTCAGGAATTAGCCAATAAGGCGACGGTGTCCGGAAATCCGGTCTCCGACCTGATGGCTTTTGCACATGATTATGTCCAGGTTTTTTCGACGGGATATAATTATGCATTCGGCGTGGCAGCAATTGCAATGGTGATTTCATTAATCATTTATCTTATATTTAGAAGTCATTTACCCGACCGGAAGGCTATGGTCAAGAAAGATGCATCCATCATTCAGATGCCGTGGGCAGAGGAGAAAAAGCGTTTGATTGCCTTGGGTCTTGTATTTATTGTGGTTATTTTCTTTTGGATGTCTTTTCACCAGAATGGTTTGACCCTGACCCTTTTTGCACGGGACTATACGGATAAACAAGTCGGACCATTTACCTATATCTTTTTCTATTTACCTGCATTCCTGGCGTTGATCGGTGCTATCTTTGGAATAATGATGCTGGTAAAGAAAGAGGTAAAGAAGATGACACGTTTTCTGGGTGGGATAGTCTTGGTTGCAGGAGCAGGTTTACTTTACTACTTCTACGCCAACTTCTCTGAAACAAATACCATCGAACCTGAGATTTTTCAGCAGTTTAATCCCATTATGATCGTCTTCCTTACCCCGATCATAGTCGGATTATTTGCCTTTCTCCGTAAAAGGAACATCGAACCCAGTTCACCCCGCAAGATCGGGATCGGAATGATCCTGGCTGCAGTTGGCTTCATGCTGATGATGTTTACATCACTTAACCTGTTATCTCCTGCCGAACTTCAAGGAGAACCAACTCCCGACCGGGTATCACCTTACTGGCTGATCAGTACATACCTGGTCCTTACTTTTGCAGAGTTATTCCTCAGTCCGATGGGATTATCCTTTGTTTCAAAGGTTGCGCCACCCCGTTTCCAGGGGCTTATGCAGGGAGGCTGGCTTGCAGCTACCGCTGTAGGTAACTCCTTATTATTTGTGGGAACATTTGTGTATTCGCGTCTGGAATTGTGGCAAGCCTGGATGGTATTTGTTATTTGTTGCCTGTTATCAGCTGCATTCATTTTCTCAATCATGAAAAGGCTGGAAGCTGCCACAAAATAAAGTTCTTCTATTCCTTATTATCTTTGTCCGGCGAAGTTTAAACTTCGCCGGATTTTTTTTATTTCGAATATTGAATATTGAGTGTTGAACGATGGATCATATATCTGGGGTCACTCCAGACGATTCAATTCCTACACCGAATTTATCCGCTGGAGGTTCGGTGAAAGGATACAGAAAGTGGTGGTTGATGCGGGTTTTACCTGTCCTAACCGCGATGGAGCCAAAGGATCGGGGGGATGTAAATATTGCGAAAACGATGCTTTCAATCCCTCTTACTGCAATCCACGGGAACCTCTACATGTACAAATTTCGAAGGGCATTGAATTCCATGCAGTCAGATATCGCCGGGCCAGGAAATTCCTTGTCTACTTTCAGCCATACAGCAATACTTATGCTCCAGTGTATGCTTTAAAAAAACTTTACACGGAAGCATTGTCTTACCCCGGTGTGGAAGGTCTTGTGATAGGAACCCGTCCCGACTGTGTAGATAATGAAAAGCTTGGATATTTGGAGGAATTATCAAAAAAATATTACATTCAGATAGAGTACGGAGTAGAATCATGTTATAATAGAACATTGCAGCGGATCAACCGTGGGCACGACTTTGAGTTAAGCAAGGCCATTATCAGAAAGACTCATGAAATGGATATAAGGACAGGCGCTCATTTTATTTTCGGACTCCCCGGAGAGAGCCTTCAGGAAATGATCGACGAGGCTTCAATAATATCGGAATTACCTATCGATACTATCAAATTTCATCAGCTGCAAATTGTTAAAGGAACATCCATGGAAAAAGAGTTTATTAACAATCCAGATGATTTCCATTCATTCACGTTGGAAGGTTACATCCGCTTCATTGTTTTCTTTATTGAACGGCTGAATCCAACCGTTGTCATTGAGCGATTTTCGGGTGAGATTCCCCCACGGTTACTGCATGAAAGTACATGGGGACTGATACGGTACGATGCCGTTTTACGGTTGATAGAGAAAGAACTCGAAAAACAGGATACCTGGCAGGGAAAGTATTTTAGTTAAAAGTACCTCCGAGATATTGAATAGTCTTCTCCATCTTAGGATTTTCCAGAACGTCTTTAGCATCGCCTTGTTCAATTACTTCTCCCATAAAAATAAAAACTACATTATCGGCAATTCTTCTTGCCTGTCGTAACACATGGGTTACCAGCACTATGGTATAATCCTGTCTTAATCGAAGGAATGTTTCCTCGATAAACTGACTGGAGAATGGGTCAAGTGCAGATGTTGGTTCGTCAGCAAGAATTATTTCCGGATTAACTGCAAGTCCGCGGGCAAGGCAGAGACGTTGTTGCTGACCAATGGAAAGCCGTGATGCGGGTTCACGAAGACGGCTACGGACTTCATCATACAGGTTGGCTTTTTTAAGGTACTCTATAACCTGTTTATGTAACTCCCGCTTCCTGGTAACTCCACGGAGTTTAAGGGCATATGCAATGTTGTTATAAATAGTCATCGGCAGTGGGTAGGGCCGTTGTGAAAGGAGTCCCATATGTTGACGGAGCTGGTAAATATCGGCCTTGGCGTCGAGAATATTCTGGTCTTTAATAAAGATCTCTCCGGAGACATTGAGTTCTGGATAGAGATCCGTGAGACGGTTAAGGCATTTCAGTAAAGTGGTCTTGCCACATCCGGATGGTCCAAGGATCACTGTTATTTTATTCTTCGGGATATCTATATTAATATTTTTCAGAATGGCTGTTTTCCCAGCGTGAACGTTGAGATTGCTTATATGTATTTTAGTGTTGTTGTCCATCCGGAAATTCTTAAAAATTAATTTTCGTTTTGTGGTAGCGTTTCCCGAGTCCACGGGAAAATAAACTGACGATCAGGATAATCAGGGTCAATACCAGGGCTGAGGCATAGGCACGGTTCTGAACTTCAGGGACCGGGGAGGCAAGCTGGAAAAAGATTGATAAGGGTAAAGTCGCCACAGGTTCCAATAACGAGTTGGGAAGGTTATCAGTGTATCCTGCTGTAAAAAGAACAGAAGCCGCATCACCGATTGCTCTCCCGAATGACAACAGAATGGCGGTGATTATCCCGGATATGGATTGACGGGTAAAAATCTTGAACGCTGTTTCCGATTTATTTGAACCAAGGGAATAGGTAGCTTCCATCAATCCGATTGGTACCGTTCGTAATATTTCATCCATGGACCGGATCATGATGGGAAGAATGAAAAGGGTAACTGTCAGAGTCCCGGCCAGTAGCGAGGTTTGCAGTCCAAAAAAGATCATCATGGTAAATCCGAAGGCTCCATAAACAATTGAAGGAATTCCCCAGATGAGGTCGAGGATGAACCGGATAAAATTAACCAGTTTTTTCTTTCGGATTAAGAATACATTAATGTATAAAGCAACCGGCAAACCGATCAGGAAGGCAAGTATGGTGGCTCCAAATGCAAGCGCCATTGAACCTAATATTGCATTCAGAATTCCACCGCCTCTTCCATAGTAATAACCGCCCTTTGGGATGGTTGTCAATACTTCCCATGAAATGGATTTGAGTCCTTTTTCAAAAATACTGTAGATGATGATTGCAAGGATTGCAAGGATGAAATAGGTTGCCAGGATCATGAGTACCTTAAAGAATTTTTCTTCTATTTTATCTCTCAACTTCAAGTTTAATATTTATTATATTTCACGATAAAGAAGTGCATGATCAGGTTAAAGAACAGGGAGACACCGAGTAATAATAGTGCGGCGAACATAAGGGCTGAATCATATTTGGGAATAGAAAGCATCTCCCCGTAATTATTGGCAATCAAAGCCGGCAAGGTATATCCAGGGTCAAAGATACTTTTTGGCAGCTTCACCACATTGCCCACGACCATGAGCACAGCCATGGTTTCACCGAAGGCGCGGGCAAGTCCGAAGCCAAAAGCGGCAATAATCCCCGGGAGAGCCTTCTTCACGAGAACATGTTTAACCGTTTGCCATTCGGTTGCACCAAGCGACAAGGAGGCCTCTTTTAATTCCGATGGGATTGAGCGGAAAACTTCAATTAAAATATTCAGAATAAATGGGATGATCATGATCGATAGTACAAAGGCTCCGGCAAGAATGCTGTATCCCATGGTTTTAACACCAAACATGGGTCCGAGATAACGGGAGATGAATGGAACAATAACCAGGAGCCCCCATACCCCATAAACAACCGATGGAATTCCAGCCAGGATATCAATGGCGGGATGCATGATCCGCAGAAAATGTTTGCGGGTATATTGGGTAACATAGATAGCTGTGAGTAAACAAATAGGTCCTGAAATCAACATTGAAATCAGGGTAACCCAGACAGATCCAACTATAAAAGGATAAAAACCAAATTTCCCGCTTGAAGGCCGCCATTCTCGGGAAAAAAGTAAATCAAAAAGAGAATAATCATGGAGTAGTAAAAACGACTTGAGATATAGTCCGAGAAAAAGTAATAAAGGAAGGAATGCAATCAGCATCAGGCTGACGATCATCCAGGTATAGTTGACGTGATGACGTTGTTGCCGGTTTAGCAGGTACATCTTTCAAAGTTAACAAAACCGGTTCACATTGCTACTTTTTTAATTTCCGACTCTATCTTGTTTTCCGGGATCCGAACATATCCTGCTTCCATAACATATTTCTGTCCTTCAGTCAGAATCCAATTGAGAAAAGCCAGAACCAGTTTGTTTTTAGGCTTTCCACCCGATACCATATACAATTCCCTGGCGGGGGGTGAAGGGTATTTTCCACAATCGATTGCGTTCACCACTTCATCAAGGGTGTTGTAAAAATTTTCGTCAGGATCTATTTTCCCATTTTCATTTAGATCAATAGGTATAACTTCCAATCCCGGGTATTTCTTGCGTGTAAACATATCATAAATAAAGTTCAGGTTATTGAAACCGATTCCTTCTATATTTTTACGAATTGCATCTCCTACGCCAGGGTCACCGTTCAACCCCAATCCAAGCAGATCTTCCTGTTTCTTATTCCGTAAATATTTAGCCCACATGTCGGCCGCACCGCAGGCATCAGAGCGGGTAAATGCTTGTAATTCCGTCCGGTCGCTTGTTCCAACCGCTTCTCCCCATGTTTTAACCGTTCCTGTTATAAAGATATCATAGAAGGTCTGACGGGTCATTCCTTTTGTTTTTAAAATGGTCAGAACCGGATTGGAAGCATTAACAGTTGGAAGGACTGCATCCTTTGCGACAGCAATCCACCATGCGCCCTTGGCCTGTTCTTCAGGACTAACGGCTTTCGAGAACATTCCCAGATCGACCATCTGTGAGAGGGCGTCGGCCATCCCTTTACCTGCACCTCCTGCAGAAACGTTGATCGTGACCCTGCGATGTAATTTCTGGAATTCTTCCGCCCATTTAACTGTGATGGGGTATAGGGCAAATGCACCCGAAATTGTAATCTTTCCACGAAGCGGATCTTTTGAATAACCTGCACCATCTCCACTTTGCCTGCAAGCGGTTAAGAACAGGGTGGCAGTGAATATTATAATTATACTGTGAACCGGAAGTAAATATTTTGACTTCATTACATTTTTTGAGCTTTGCGAAAATACTTTAATAAGTTGCCTTTGAATTCACTTCAAAGAAAAAAGTGATAAAAAACTGCAAAACTTCAGGATAAAAAATGTTCGATGATATTATCCACCCCAATTCCTTCAGCTTCTGCCTTATAATTTCTTACAATCCGGTGACGTAGAACAGGTTTTGAAACTGCCCTGACATCTTCGTTGTCGGGAGAGTATTTGCCGCTAAGGACAGCGTTGCATTTTGCACCAAGGATAAGGTATTGGGAGGCACGGGGACCGGCTCCCCATGTAAGATACTCATTTGCCCAGGAATTTGAATTAACCGTTTGTGGTCGGGTAGAACCCACGAGGTCAACTGCATATTGATAAACATTATCGGGTACGGGAATTTTTCTGATAAGATTTTGAAAAAATAAAATTTCTTCAGCGGCCAATACTATTTGTGGGAGAACTGTTTTCTCGGTAGTAGTAGTTTTTACAATCAGGATTTCTTCTTCCCTCGAGGGATAATCCAGCCAGATATTAAACATAAAACGATCAAGTTGCGCCTCCGGAAGCGGATAGGTCCCTTCATGCTCGATGGGATTCTGAGTGGCCAATACAAAAAAAGGCTCCTCAAGGTGGTAGGTCATCCCTGCAACAGTGACGGCTTTTTCCTGCATGGCCTCGAGAAGCGCTGATTGCGTTTTGGGTGGTGTCCGGTTTATCTCATCGGCAAGAATAATATTTGCAAAGACAGGTCCTTTTATGAACCGGAATTTTCGCGACTCATCCAGTATTTCCGTACCGATAATATCGGATGGCATCAAGTCGGGTGTAAACTGTATCCTGCTGTAACTAAGTCCAAGAGCTTTTGAGATTGTGTTGACCATAAGTGTTTTTGCCAGACCAGGTACTCCAACCAACAGGCAATGCCCTTTACAAAATATGGATATCAGAAGATTTTTAATTACTTCATCCTGACCGATGATCACTTTGGCAATCTCGGATTTGAGCAGGTTATATTTCTTAACAAGTGAATCAACAGCTTCGACGTCGTTGACAAATTGCATGGCTGATTAGTTTAGTTTTTAATCCATTTACGCTTGAAGGGACAATTCCTGTATGGATCTAAAATATTAACATAAGAATTCTCCGCTTTTTTTGTGATCCAGTCATTCATGGCTTCAATCTGTCTCTTTTCCAATGCCATTTGTTGGATCCTTGAATAATCATCATCCAGGTTCGCTTTATGCGGTTTGGTTCTCAATTTCAGGCAATAAAGCCGGTATTCCTGTTTTCCCCTTTCGGTCTTCATCAACACCGGAGCCGATATTTCTCCTACTTTAAGTTTATCGATGATAAAAGCTACCTTAGGGTCAAGCTGATGAGCTTCAAACCGGGTACCACCTACTATAGGATTAACCATAAGTCCTCCATTGATTTTGGCGGGATCATCTGAATATTTCAGTACCGCCTGCTCGAAGGTGATTTTTTTTGAATATACAAGGTTTGCGACAGTGTCGAGTGATTGCTTTGCTTTACTGAGGTTTAACATAGAAACCTGCGGCTGAAGAAGAATATGCCTGACATTAATGTATTCCCCCCGTCTTTCGATCATTTGAATAAGATGAAAGCCATCTTCCGTCTCCACAATATCAGAGACCTCTCCCGGTTTTAATTTAAAGGCTGCCGCTTCGAACTCCGGGCGCATATCCCCTCTTTTGAACATACCAAGTTCACCACCCTGTTTGGAAGAGCCGGGATCTTCGGAATACATTACTGCAAGGGTACTGAAATCATCACCCTTTGCAATCCTCTCTTTAAAGCTTTGTAATTTTGTTTTTACCAGTTGTTTTTCTTCTTCCCCGATTGCCGGAATCTTGACAATAACACCGATCTCCATCTCGGAACTGATCTCGGGTATGCTGTCTTTAGGAAGTTTCCTGAAAAATCCTTTCACCTCTGAGGGAGTGATAGTGACATTTTTCATAATATTCTCATTTTCCATTTTGACAAGCAACTGCTCGCGAACAACATCGCGTAATTCTGCTTTGATCTCGATCAGGGTCTTCTGGAAATGTTCTTCAAGCCGTTCGGGGGAACCAGCCTGGGATATGAAATAACGCATTCTTCTGTCCATATCACTTTCTACCTGGTCATCGGTAACTTTAACGCTATCGACCTGGGCCTGGTGGAGAATCAATTTCTGGATCAGCATATCCTCAAGGATCTGGCATTTCAAACTTGAGGCAGTTCCCTGAATATTTCCCTGGCTACGGATCTGGAAATACTGAGCTTCGATATCTGAACTCAGGATTATGTTAGCTCCTACGACTGCAACCAAACCATCGATGAGAGAATCCGAATCTGATTGAGTTCTGGCTTTCCATGGGCAAATGATTAAAAAAATGATCAGAAGAAAAATACCACCGGGGATCTTCATAGGATCAAAATTCGGGAAAACTTATGTTAATAAATTTCAAAATCATTTTTCTTAAGCGCTTTCTGGTATATATCTTCCTGCATACGGGTAATCAGTTCGATTTTTCGCTTGTTCAGCAGGATATCATGAATATGCTGTTTTTCAAGACTTAGCGGAGAAACACTTTCCTTGATCTTAAAATCTTTAAATCTTACCAGATAAACGAATAAAGAATCCTGATATTCCAGATCTCGTCTGTTCTTTAGATATTCTTCCTGATTATAGGTTTTGATGGGTATTTGTTTTAATACATCTCCGAAAAAGAGCCAATTTTTATCATCCAGGAAATAATCGGAGGCGTATTTCTCACACAAATCGGGTAATTTGATCTCATCATCGGGATTATCGGAAACCAGTAATTTTTTAATTTGCTTAATATAACCTGACTTAAGGGGTAGTTTAACATATTGCACCTGTACGATATTATCTTTAAGCAGAAAGTTGTTCTGGTTTGTATCGTAATAAGTTTCTATCTCCTCATCGGTAATCAACGTATCCAGTTTTTGCTTCACAAGGGCATTTTCATATTCAAAGATGATTAGTGAATTTTTATAGTCCTCCAGTTGCTTAGAAAAATCAGTTTGTTCACTTGTCAGATTTTTTTCTGCCTGACGAATGATCAGTTTTTGACGCACCCAATTTTCGAGGTAATTCCTCGTAAGAATCAGACTATCCTTAGCTGTTGTTCCCAGAGGTATTATTCCTTTCAGATCTGATTCATAGAGATAATCATCCAGAACCCTGGCAACCACGTGCTCAGTTTTTTTTTTGAAATATGTGCACGAGGATAATATGATCAGGATAAGGATAAGGAGATTCTTCAAAGTTATCTTACTTTATTTTGGCCAATACTTCCCTATTCACGACAACAGAATATTTTGTACGTAACGTTTTTATCCACTCCTTCTCCAGATAATTCTGATAATCTGCTGTGATCAATCCACGAGCTTCGTTGAGAGCTTTCGGTTCCGGTTTAAGTACTTTCCTGATATAGATAAATTGCGTGGTGGAGTCTGATACAATATCATTAGAAAAACCTGTTACCCAGGCGATTCCGTCAAGGAATTTATTATCACGTTTGGAAAATTTTCCACTTTCGATGGTAAGTACCTGCGTAGAATCAGTATTGATCTCCTTTAAAATATCGGCATCTGCAAGTCCGGATTTAATAAAATTCTTCACTTTTTCAATATTGTTTCCCTTTTTTAATTTGTAGATGCTGGCATCGATCCTGGTTTCCCACATATAATTAGTTTTGTTCTTTTCATAGAACGCCTTCAACCCGGTTGTATCTTTCACTGCTTTAGACCATACTTTCTGATCGGTAAGGTCAAAAAGTAGAATTCCATCACGATATTCATTCATGAGCGATTTGAAATCAGGATATTTCTGTTCGAGGTGGTTGTTTTCCCATTTAATAAGGTTATCATCAAGGAAGTCGGCATACATTTTATTGACGTACCCATCGATACTTTCTTTTTCATGTTTTCGCTGTTTGGTCGCAAGGTAAGCGGCAAATTCTTTTTGTTTAACAGTAAGGTTTCCGATTTTGAAAATAGGTTTGTTAAGGTCTTTGGCAAGGTTAGCGTCCCATTTGCCGAAAAAGATTGTGTCGGTTACAACCTTATAAAACTCATTCCGGGCTTCGATATACTCGGTAACGCCATATTCTTTTCTTATGCGCATCAGGACAACTTCTTTTGGCAGACTTCCGCGGGAATCCTTTAATACTTTCTGTTTCAGTTCCGGTTTTTCTTCCTCAAGGGTTCCCGGAGCTTTCTTTTCTACCAGTTTGATGATATGCCAGCCGTAGGGAGTCAACGTAGGAGCAGAATAATCGCCTACGTTATCAAGGAGATAGATTGCATCAATAAATTCAGGTACCATGCGGTTCACACCAAATTTTGGAAGAACCCCTCCTTTAGCGGCAGAACCTTTGTCTTCAGAGTACTGCTTCGCGAGGTCTTCAAATTTGGCTCCGTCTTTAAGCTTCTTATATATGGAATCTATCCGCAATTTGATCCGAAGGGAATCTGCAGCAGTAGCGCCCTTCGGAACCGTCAGGAAAATATGTGCAACGACTACTTTCCCAAAGGCCGGGCGTTTATCAGTGAGTTTAATTATGTGATATCCGTAATCGGTGCGGACAACCGGAGAGATTTTTCCAACTTCTGTTGTATAGGCTCCCGTTTCAAAAGGATATACCATATCGAATACTGTGAAGAAACCGAGGTCGCCTTTGTTTCCTTTAATGAACGGATGTTGCTGGTTTGCTTCGCGGTCCTTTGCGGAAGGATCTTCCGAATATGCGACTGCCAGTTTTTCAAATGATTCTCCATTAATCAGACGCTCCCTGATCTTGATTGCAGTTTCATAGGCTGCAAGGGTATCGGCAGGAGCAGCATCGGATTTCAGCCGGAAAAAAATGTGGCTGGCCCTGACATCAAATTTTGAACGTTCATAGGCTTCGGAAATCAGCTTATCCAGGGTTGCCTCATCTGTGAAATATGGTTTTGCCAACTGGTCGCGATACCCGTTCAATTCATTTCTGAAGGTGGTAAGAGTATCCAGACCAAGTTCTTCAGCTTCTGTGACCTTAAGTTTAAAGTTGATGAACAGATCGAGATATTCATCGAGCGATTTCTGGTCTACAAAATTATTATATTCCTTTGCTGTCTTCTTATCCGGTTTTTCCTTTTGTGTATTGTTTTTCTGGTAAATGGCCATAAATTCACCAACCGTTACTTTTTTCCCGGCTATTGTCAATAAGGTTTCGTTATTGTTTACCTGTGCCATCATCGGGATGGAACAGGCAAGGATAAACGAAAGGACAATTTGTAATTTCCAATTAGTCATAGTAAATCAATTTTGTGTATGTAATGCTTTAATCGTATTAAAATGTATTTATCTGCTATAATTTGGGGCTTCACTAATGATTGTAACATCGTGGGGATGACTTTCTGTCACACCGGCTGAAGTAATTTTAATGAATTTGGCTTTTTGAAGTTCATCGATTGTCGCAGAGCCGGTATATCCCATCCCCGATCGCAGCCCTCCTACCATCTGATAGATCACCTCTGACAAGCTACCCTTGTATGGTACTCTTCCGACAATGCCTTCGGGAACGAGTTTTGAAATATCATCTTCCACATCCTGGAAGTAACGATCCTTGGAACCAAGCTGCATAGCTTCGATAGAACCCATACCACGGTAAGTTTTAAATTTCCGGCCTTCAAAAATTATGGTCTCGCCTGGTGATTCATCCACCCCGGCAAACAAAGAACCTGACATAACAGAATTTGCTCCTGCGGCAAGGGCTTTTACAATATCGCCGGTATAACGGATACCACCATCAGCTATTGCAGGAATTCCGGTACCTTTGAGCGCCATTGTAACATTATAAATGGCTGAAAGTTGAGGGATTCCAATTCCCGCAATGACGCGGGTGGTACAAATGGAACCAGGACCGATTCCAACCTTTACGGCATCTACCCCGATACCAGCCAGATCTTTTGCAGCTTCACCAGTTCCTATATTACCTACGATAAGGTCGACATTCGGAAAAGCGGTCTTGACTTTTTTTGCCATATCCAGGACAAAAAATGAATGGCCGTGCGCAGTATCGATCACGATTGCATCAACTCCTTCTTTTACAAGCGCGGTTACCCGGTCGAGGGTGTCGGGGGCAACACCGATGGCAGCTGCCACCCTTAACCGGCCGAGGTTATCCTTGCAGGCATTCGGCCGGGCCTTGATTTTAATGATATCTTTATAGGTGATGAGTCCGACGAGTTTATTTTTTTTATCCACTACCGGCAGCTTTTCAATCTTATGCTGTTGCAAGATTGCTTCTGCTTTTTCAAAACCCGTAAACTCGGTGATTGTGATGACCTTTTTGGTCATGATTTCCGATATAGGACGCATCAAATCCCTTTCAAACCGGAGATCCCTGTTCGTAACGATTCCAACCAGTTCATGATCTTCATTAATAACCGGTATACCCCCGATTGAATGTTCTTTCATCATGGCAAGGGCATCGCTAACCAGTGCATCTTCAAGTAAAGTGACCGGATCGAGGATTGTGCCGTTTTCAGCCCGTTTGACTTTCCTGACATGCATCGCCTGGGCTTCAATGGACATATTCTTGTGAAGAACTCCGATGCCTCCTTCCTGGGCCATGGCAATGGCCATTGCTGATTCAGTAACTGTATCCATTGCAGCAGAGACAATGGGAATATTCAGTTTTATATTTTTTGTGAGATGTGACGTGACATCAACCTGCCGTGGAAGGACTTTGGAATATGCCGGTACAAGGAGCACATCATCATACGTCAGCCCTTCTCCCTGGAATTTATCTGAATTCAGGAACATAAGCCCAAAATTAGGGTGCAAATTTATAAAAAAATAGAATCAGTATGATATAACTGAAATCAGGCTAAATTATTATCGTTGGTGTAAAGAAAATGATCGGGAATGTATGTGCTTTCTCGTTAGGGATAGAGTACACGGTGACATTCTGTGCACATGTAGGTTTTCCAGCTATCTTTTACATCGATCGGGTGGACAAATTCCATAACGCTATCGACCGTGGTATGTAGAATTTTATTCGTAAACCCTTGTGCAATGATCGTATGACACATGTTACAATCTTTCGAAATGATCTTTCCTTTGTCACTTTTATGTTTGTCGGAATGGCACCTGAAACATCCATCCGACTCAAGGTGACCAATGTGGTTAAGGTAGCTGGCTGAAGTAACCCGCATATAAGGAAAAACGTTCAGGTTGAACTCATCCTCGATTCCTTTGATTGCTATTTCAATCAGATTCTTTTTCTCAGCATAGATTGCCGGATATCCCTTTTTATAAAAGTTTGTAATACTGTCGCGAATGTATGTCAGGGCAGAATCTTTATTGGTAAATGGTCCTTTGAGGACATTCATTGCAACCTTTTTAATAAATGGCAGTTCTTTAGGAACACTACCAGCGATCATGGCGTTATCCGTATAAACCGTTGCAGATTTATAGGAATGGGAGGGACGGTTATGGCAATCCATACAATCCATGATACGGTGTTGCAGGGTATCTATGGCTTTTTTATCCAATACATTATGAGTATCCTGGAAAATCTGGACATCTCCAGTTTTCAGGTTTGTCATTTTTACCCATGGAATCGTTTCACGATCCCCTGTGGAAGCAATATACTCAATGCGCATATCAGGATTGATGTGCCAGTGGATTCCTTCTTTGAGACCCATCGGACTAAGAGATGGGCCTATCTTCATCAGAAGTGAACAGTTCCATTCCGTATTCAGCGAATCGGTAAGGTATGTACGCTGACTGCGCAGTTTACGGCTATAAAATTTTTGCGGCCAGTGGCATCTCTCGCATGTTTCACGGGCCGGACGCAAATTTTCAATTGGTGTTGCAATGGGTTGAGTATATTTATGGAATATGACGGAATACACCTGGTAAAGTCCCGACAACTTGGATTTTACGTACCAGTTTGCGCCTTCTCCTACATGACATTCGACACATGCTACCCTGGCATGGGGGGAATGCAGATAGGTAGTATATTCGGGCTCCATGACCTTATGACATAGCTTACCGCAGAATTCAACCGATTCGGTATAGTTAAAAGCTTCATAACTGCCCATTGCAGATATGATCAAGAACAGGAATGTGAAAACTGAAACAAGAACCAGTTTCTGGCGTTGACGGCTGTTGTTCATATCCAGGACAGGCCAGCGCTGGTCGACCTCCTTTGTTCTGATCCTTTTGATAAGCATCCCGATCGGTATCAATAACAATCCGATAACCATGATAATAGGGAGGATGATATAAGTAAACATCCCGTTATATGGATTCTGGTGCTCGGAAAGCAACGCCTGGATAAAAAGGATGATGATCAGAATGAAGGCATTGATTGCAAATAAAGCACCGGCGATGCTGATCCAATTGGAAATGGATTTTGGCATTTTCATAAATAAATCAATTTGAGTTTAATGATCTATGGCCAAAATTAAATATTAATTACAGACCACCAAAAAAGTAGCGTAAAAAGTTATCAGAAAGACGGAGCCCGGATTCAGGATTTTATTTTTTTCCTGATTTTTTTTGTGAAGTAAAGAGAAGCTCCTAATGTAATAAAAGCAAGGAAAAGGAATGCTATGACACGGTAACCTATTTCCATTTTAGCAAGGTCGACTACAAAGAGGTATGTCGCGGTAACCAATAGGGTCATGATTGCCATCCACCGGTACTTGATATTTTTAAGGATCATGCTTAAAATGAAATAGACCAGGGCAGCTGCCGTCCATGAAGGGGTAACATATTGTGCAGGAACAGCGTGATAAAGCCCGAACAAAATAATGAAAAATAGTGAAACCAGGTAACAATTTCTTAGCATATATGTCTGAAGGGTAAGTCTTTCTTTTTTCCAGTTTAATATTCTGGCGCTGATAAAGGCAGTTAATGCGAATGCGATGTTTACCTTATTCAGTAGTTGGGCGGAAGCCAGATAAACGAGCATCATTCCCAGAAAGAGGATAGTGTTCATCACAACTATGATTTTTGAACGGAACCAAAGCGCCCATGAGACAACCACCAAACTTTGCAACGACAATAAGAGGTATGCTCCCGGAAGCTTCGAATAGCCATAGATAGCCACGCTCATCGCCATAAAGCTAAAACACGCATAAAAGGAGGGATCAAAGATTCGTGTGGTCCTGAATTTCAGGAAAATGGAATAAAGCAGACAAACCAAGGATATGATACTGAAGATCCAAACATAATTGTTTATATAGAAGGATAGCACGATCATCATGATCAGGAATGAAAAACTTATTCCATTTAAGACGATGGAGGAGACATAGATGGTATCAGGGAACAAGCCTTTTTGCCTCACCATTGGAACTAACGAAAAGATTGTACCATAGGCAAACAGGTACAGGAGATTATACTGGTGTGATTGCACTGCGCCAAGGGGATGTCCCATGAGGGGATTATCCAGCAACCAGAACATGTGTGAAAGATATACAAGAATGATTGTCATAATAAGAGTATGCCACCATCCGTAACGGATAAAAAGGAACATGGAAGCTAATGCACTTGCAGTGATCAGGGGTAAGGTTAGATGTGTCTGATCACTGAACATTGCCGTGGATAAAGCAAGGATAATTGAGATAGTGCCAAGTAATTCAGACTTTTTTCGGATGGCAAAATAAATCTGGACTCCGATTACAACCAGTAGTAGAAAAATCACTATCCCTTTTTGAGGAATGATTGGAGTTGATGTAAAGAAATAAAACTTCAATGTAACATAGTAAACCAGCAGATGACCACTGATTTTCAACATAAATGAAAGGTGGGGAAAAGAATGGCGGAGGTACCACCCAAGAAAAAAGATACCGGCAACAGCAATATAAGCAATGAAACTTGAGATGATCCCACTCAGGTGATTTTGGGTAAATGACATCAGAAAAACGATACCGAATAAAAGAACGATACTACCAAGCCAGGCCAGGCCATATTCGACAATTTTTGATTCGATTACGACCTCATCGACCTCGACCATGTCTCCATTTGAATTATGAGATGTCTGGGTCTGTTGGATTTTTAGTTGTGAAAATTCCGATCCGTTATGGATCTTTTGATCTGTCTCCCTTTTTAGCTCAAGTTGTGTGATTCGTGATTCAAGGTTTCTTAGTTTTTCAAGTATATCTTCAGTAGTCAGGCTTTCAAGATTTTTAGACTCATTCATGACGTTTCTCCACTTTTAAAAAAGGTTAAATATTATGAGTCAACAAACCCGGGAGTTATTGCTGGCAACAGCTTTAACTCCCGGGACACTATCCAAACCGAACCTTTCCGGTTACTTCAATTTTCTCAGAAAGTTGACTAATGCCCAACGGTCGGCATCTTCGGGAATTGTTTTCCCATAAGCAGGCATTTTATCTTTTCCTTGTGTCATCTTATAATAAATTTCACCGTCGGTCTGCGATTGGAATGCTTTCGACGTAAAATCTCCACATGAAGCACCTAAGGAACTTGCCTTGGTACCATCCCCCAATCCTTCTTTGCCATGACACGATTTGCAATGCTTTGCATACAGATCTTTTCCTGTAGCTATGCTATTTGCATCCCCGGCTAAAGGATTTTTCATTGTCTTGAACTTATCCGGGGCAACCCATTTTGCTGGTTTTTGTGCATTTCCGAGTATTACCATTGCATTGCACATGATTAGAATTGTTAAAAAACGGACAACATTTTGCATTTTCATAAAACCTCCATATTAAAAGTTAGTAAATTAAAAAATTGATAAGTTTCTGATTTATTCAGATTATTTGTAATCGATTCATTGTGTTGAAATGGTACTCGTATCGGCAAGCAATTTTTCTTTCTTTTCAGTTTTTTTTCCCAGGTATCTTATCCTGAAGACAGTAATAATTGCATAAAGGTAATGAAACCATACCAATGAAAGCAATATTATCAGGGTGTAGACCATCCACAGGGGGGCGTTTACGTCGCCTAATCCCCGTTTCACAACAATTATCGGCGGAAGTGGTTTTCCCCAGTTGATGGATGCAGCTGTCTCAGCATTTCCATATAGTTCGTTGTCTTCAAATTTTGCTACGATCGGTAGGGTTCCGACTGAATCTCCTGGGAGTGTTACCGGGAAATCGATGGAAGCAATTCCATTGTTAACCATTCCTTCCCCGATCTTTAGGTAGGAGAAAGTTCGCGGCACATAGAAAGTGACCTTTTGGCCGTTAATGGGCATCGAATCCCCTTTAGCGCCAATTTCCAAGGCTTCCAGGTTGATCAGTTTCGCAGAATCCATCTGTACAAATGTGATCATCATGTAAATATCTCTAATTGACGCAGAAGATTCCGAACTCTCATATTCCTTTGTACCATCGAACGTCGTAAGGTAATTGTATTTTCCCTCTTTGTTTCTGGGGACATCCAGGTTGGCGGGTAGTGTCAATGAAGCCTGACCATTTTCATCGGTTGTATCTGTTCCAAGCAATTGTTTATCCTTTTCACCTTGAAGGTAAAAACCAATAGTCATATTTACCAATGGAACGGTCTGATCTTCCTTCCGGGTTGTAAGTTTTGCGTTAAGTGTACGCGTTCCGGATTTATTCATGAATTCCAGTTTCAGGCGTGACCTGGCCGGCTCCTGTGCACTTGCTCCCGACACGATAGAAAAGAACAATAAGATGGTCACTCCGATTGCCACTGGTTTGTCTTTACTGACCTGCTTAAGCATTCTTCGTAAAATCCTCTTGGTAGTTAATTTACGTAGTTTCAGATAATCTTTTTCTTCTGAAGATTTGATCTTTACAATCGGGATAATGGGCAGGAATTTTGAAAAAAGATAAAACAAGAGCAGGAAAGTAGCTACCCCTCCAAAAGTCAGCGCCCATTCGACCCAGGATGGTGAATAATGGACATAATCCTGCCTAAGATCATGCATAGGCAGCAAAGGTGCTTCAAGTGTGGGAATAATGATCAGGTAACGCTTCACCCAGAGGGCCAGCACGGCGATAACGGATGCAAAAGCGATGGAATTTATATTCCGTAGTCGTGGGGTTGCAACGATGATGATTGGTGCCAATACACCGATAAATGCTGCAAAGAAGAACCACCACCCATAATCAGTAAGATCGAAAAGACGGTAAAGTACCTCCATATCCCATTTCACGGAACCATACCAGCTCGTCAGATATTCACTGAAGGTAAAATAACCATATAAAGCCCCCAGAACCATCAGTAGTATTCCAAGGTATGTAAAATGAATTTTTGTGATGTAGGATTCAAGGTGATATATCTTCCGGAATACCCACATGACAATGATCAGCACTCCTGTTCCTGAATAAACGGCGGCCACAACGAAATAGGGAGCAAAGATTGTACTGTGCCAGCCGGGACGGAGTGTCATTCCGAAAATCCATGCCAATACTGAGTGAACCAGGATAGCAAGCGGTATTATTATTATCGAGAGAAGGTCGGTCAGCTGGTTAAGCAACTCTCTTTGTTTTGGGGTGTCTCTAAAACCTGCAGACATAAACTTGTAAACTTTGTTGCGCCATTTTCCAACCGTTAGGGGATGATCTCTCAGAAAAGCAAGATCCCTGACACTTGCCAGATAAAGAAAAATAATGCTGCCGGTAAGGTAAGTCGAGATGGCAATAACATCCCAGGCAATAGGTGACTGTATTCTTCCGAAAAGGAGAAGGTGATGTAGACGGTCAAGGCGACCCATACAAAGGAGGATATAGCAGGGACCGATTATAGTGGAAACTACTGTAATCGTTTCAGCCATCCGGATGATCGGTGTCCTCCACTGGACCCGAAGGAGATGTAAGATACCTGAGATAAGGGCACCGGCATAACTGATCCCGATAAAGAAGATAAAATTAACGATATACAATCCCCAGATCACATAATCACGCATACCCGTAACAATATGACCCTTTGTCATCTGGGTGTATAATGCAAAAAGACCGAAAAGTATTATTAAAACCAGACCTGCAATGGCAATTTTACCTCGGGCACTGATTGATTCCAACTGTGGTCGGAAAGCTTCATAATTCTGTAATGATTTATTTCCCTGGTCCATAGCTATATTATTAATCCTTTATTCCTGCTTCTTTTTTATACAACTCTATCTCCTCCTGGCTCAATTCATCAAATCCTACTTTGTAGTCGAAGAGCCGGTTTACATTCGGAAGGTAATAGACCCCCGGCTCTGTTCCCAGCTCCTCCATGAACCTGTATGCAGATCGTTGCTGAATAAGTTCACTGAATCTTACAGTTTCCGTTCCGTTGGTTACAGTATCTTCGTTTTTATCTCCGTAATAAAATACTCCATTGGGGCAGGAAGTAACACAGGAAGGTAATTTCCCTTTGCGTACCATATCGGGACAAAAATCGCATTTGCTTACTGTCCCCATCTTTAATGGCTGGCTGGTCTCCGGGGAGTATTTTACACCTTTTTGTTCCCTTAACTCGTTCGGATCAGTCCAGATGAAAACCCTGGAGGAATAGGGACAGGCAGCCATGCAGAACTTACACCCGATACATCTTTCATTGTCAATCAGAACGATGCCATCCGTACGTTTGAAGGTTGCCCCGACAGGACAGACTTTCACACAGGGCGGGTTGTTGCACATTAGGCAGGGTTTTGGAAACCAATATGGCGAGGTGTCTTCACTGTCGCGCAACAGGAAGAATTTTATCCATTCGATTTTTGGTGGCAGGTAGTGCATTTTCTGACAACCTTCCAGACATTTCCTTGCATTCCTGCACCGTGCAAGGTCGATCACCATAACCATTTTTTTATTCGGGATTCCCTGGCGTGCTTCTTTCCCGGTCGCGGGGCACTCATGGCATTGCGATTTATTGACTTCGACAAGTTTTCCATCAGGAGAAAGAAGTTTGACTTTTTCACCTGTTTCAGTTTCAGAATTGCTGGTCAGAGCCTGGAGTACTCCGCCACCAACGACAACTCCCGCACCAGCAGTCAGGCCGAATTTAAGAAACCTGCGACGTGATTGACGTTCAATTTTTTTTCTACTCATATCGACATCTACCTATTTTTATAAATATATATGTATTGATAAATCAACTACTTACTAAATATAAAAAAATTGTTAGAGATGCCTTTAGTGAATTTTCTGGCAGTTTCTACAGGCTTACTATCTTTAACAGAAAATAGTAAAACAATTGATTATCTGATAGTTATATGATTAAAAGAAAATATTAGCACAAAAGTAAAAAAAAAAGAAACATTAACTCATTCGGACTGTTAAAAATGATCGGTATGTTTTAACAAAAAATAACATTTTTCTTTCCGGTGGGAAAAAATTTTACCAAAATTTCCAATAAGGATTTAACTTTGGAATAGCAAGAATAAATGAAAAAGTTCTACTCAATCTTTCTGGTTTTGTCTATGGTTTTGACTGCCGGGTGCTTGAACAAGACAGTGAAAACCGTTTATCCCTCATTATCTGACGGGCGGTATGACAGTGAGTTCCCCTACCGGAATACATCCAATGAAATTAAAGCAGTTACCCGTTCCATACATAAAATATACAGTGTTGTTTTCTATACTACTTATCAATTCCATGAGAATGCACATTTAACCCGTAGAGACTTACATTCAAACAGTTTCAAACGATCTGCCCTGGGTACCATAAGCACCCACGAATCGATTTCCGGAACAGCAACGGTGATCCTGAACGACAGGCAACATATTGCATTGCTTACCTGCGCTCATATCCTTGACTCTCCCGATACACTGATCTCTTCTTTTCCGATCTCTTCAGAGGATCCCATTGAATACGTGAAAAGTGTTTCAATCCGTGAAAAACAGGAATTGTACGTAAAGGATCTGTCCGAATGCGGAACCTTCACTGCCCTAGTAACGGATCCGGAAAACGATATCGCAATCATCGGAAAAAAGTGTGAAGGAATCCTGGACTCCATTCAAACATTCAAATATCCTGCCGGTCATGCGAAAGAACTAGGATGGGGCAGTTTTGTCTACATTTTTGGCTATCCAATGGGAAACCTGATGGTGACCAAGGGGATTGTCAGCAATCCGGATAACACTGCAGGAGGACCCTTTACCATTGACGCGCTTCTCAATAAAGGTTTCAGCGGAGGGGTGATCCTCGCGATCCGGGATGGCATTCCCAACTTCGAGCTGGTGGGTATGATAAAATCCATCTCTTCAAGGCAGGATTGTTATCTTAAACCGGAGAAGGAATTGAATGAGAGGCATTACAGTGAGGTTATACCCTATTCGGGTGAAATTTTTACCGGTGTTGAAGAGTCGATCAACTATGGCATTAACTACGTTATTCCTATTGAAACCATCGTCGCCTTTTATAAGAAATACCGTTCCGCACTCGTATCACAAGGATATAACATGGATGAGTTCTTCACTAAATTCTGATTTCCAAGGTCAAATTTGTAAAAAACAGATAAACTCTGTTATTTAAGACCGGGAAATTGGTTAAAATTGATATCTTTGAAGATCAAAAATAATAAACATGGAAAAGAAACTTAAAATCTTGTTATTACTGCTCTTACCGATGCTTTTGTTGTTGGTACTCCCTTCCTGTCATAAGAATAATGATGACACTCCACCACCCGTTGAAATTTTCCCGCTTAAAGTTGGTAATCATTGGGTTTTCCAGACGACACAAGCAGATTCCACAAAACTCAACCATGTCAATGATGTGTTAAAAGACACCCTTATAAATTCTGAACAATGGTTTGTGCTAACCTATGATACTGTCATCCGAACGATCTGTAAGAATAATTTCCAGGGTTGGTGGTTCTTGTATGATGGAAAATCTTTTGTTACAGGTAATCCTGATTTATATTGGAAGTATCCGGCAAATGTTAATAACCAGTATATAACCGCCGACAGTTCCCTGGTGACCGTGGTATCCATCGATGAAAACATTACGGTTCCTGCCGGGAATTTCATATGTTATCATTATCATATTATTCATTACAAGGAGTCATATGAATGTGAGGAATATCTGGCCCCGGGTTTCGGACTGATCAAGCATATCGTCTATGCTCCGGGTACCGGTGTTTCGAATATTGCTGAAGTCACAAACCTGGTTTTCTATAAACTTTACTTATAAACCGGACATTCTAATCTTTCCTCGACCCGGACAACAATCCACACACAAATGAACAATTCATCATATCCGGGAATCTTTAGATACCTTTATCAGGCAAATTTTCAATTAATGATATATGAGAGTTTTACTGGTTGAAGATGAACAATCAATCGCTAATTTTATTCGCGACGGTCTTCTGGAAGAATCTTACGCGATAGATGTTGCATTGGATGGTAATAAGGGATGGGAGCTGGCTCACGATAATCTTGATGAATACGATATCATTTTACTTGACTGGATGCTTCCCGGGATGAGTGGTATAGAGATTTGCAGGAATATCCGTGTTGAGAATAAAAAAGTTCCAATCATTTTTCTGACTGCAAAAGATACTGTGGAAGATGTTGTGTTCGCCCTTGAAACCGGCGCTAACGACTACATACGTAAACCTTTTGCATTTGATGAATTACTCGCCCGGATTCGGGTACATATGCGCAATTCTCAGGGAGAACAAACTTCATTTACCTATGGAAAGATCGAAATGAACATAGCGACTCACCGGGTAACGAAAAACGGACAACTTGTCGATCTGACTCAGAAAGAATTCGCTTTATTGGAATATTTTCTACGAAATAAAGAAAAGGTTTGCCGTCGGACAAGTATCGTCGAAAAAGTCTGGGATATGCACTTTGATTACGATACGTCCGTTATCGATGTATATATTAATTTTCTACGAAAAAAACTCGATGAACCGGGAGAACCGTCGTTCATTCAAACGGTTCGGGGCATCGGCTATAGGTTAAACGATATTGAATGACCCTTAATTTCAAGAACCGGATTGCCTTATACAATACCCTGGCAGTTGCATTCACCTCTGCCCTGGTATTTTTTGTAATCTATTCGGTTGTTTACTCGACTTCTTACAACAGGATGGATGATGGTATCCTGTCTGAGTCGGGTGAAGTTCTGGGGAACCTCGCCTGGACAGATGATTCAATTATCATTAATAAGATGCCTGAATGGGAAGAAGCGGAGCATAACCAGGTAGAGTTGAATCCAACATTTATTCAAATAACCAATATTAAAGGTCGAATAATATTCCGGTCAGGGAACCTGATGAAGGGGCATCTGCTTCTTCATCCTTCAAAAGACAGGAAGGTTTTTTATAACGGATTTGTGAATAACCAGCGGTTTAGATTGGGACAGTTCCCTGTAAGGAATGAAAATGATAAAATCATAGGGCATATTATCATCGGGATTTCAGCAACAACATCATTCGCCATTTTAAAGAACCTGCGTATTATTCTTCTCATTTCCTTCCCGATTCTGTTGATCATTTTATTTTACGTAAGTTCATTTGCTGCATCCAGGAGTATAGCTCCAGTTAAGGAGCTTATCAGAGCAGCTTCGGGTATTAAAGATTCCACCATTGATACCCGTCTTCCGCTTCCCAGGATAAAGGATGAAATCTATAAGTTGGCAACGACGATCAATGAGTTGCTTGACAGAATAGAAAAAAGTTTTTCTCAGCAAAAACAATTTACTTCAGATGCCTCTCATGAGATCCGTACGCCTCTTACAGCCATTCGGGGCACTTTGGAAGTATTGAACCGGAAGAATCATGATTTGGAACAATACCGGACTAAAATTTCTGATGTTCTTCGTCAGGCAGACCGGCTCGAAAATATGCTTGATCAATTGATGCAACTCACGAGACTGGAAACGGGTGTGTTAATCAAAAAAAATGAAAACATCTATCTTTCTTCATTTTTAAAAAATCTTAAGAAAGAATGGGAACCCAAGTTATTAGCTAAAAAGATGCAGATGGTTCTAAGTTTGTCTGATAATACAATGATCGACAGCGACCCCGTTTTCTTTGAAATCATTATGGATAATCTTTTAAGTAACGCGATTAAATATGGTACCGATAATGGAACGATCCTTTGCGAGTGGAATGCCGGAAAACAATCGTTATCAATTTCGGATGATGGACCGGGAATTCCGACAGAACATTTACCCCATGTGTTTGACCGGTTTTACCGCGCGGATTATTCGAGAACTTCTCATATCCCGGGAAGTGGTTTGGGTCTCGCAATTGTGAAAAAATTGGCTGATCTTCAGAAAATTGATATCAGTGTCAGCAGTTCTCCGGGAAAAGGAACAACCGTTACGCTTCAGTTTTAACATTTCAATAAAATAAAAATGAGAGCCGGGTCGATTCCGACCCGGCTCTCATATACAAATTAGAAGAATCAACTTGATTATTTACCTACCGGCTGTGCCTTTTCAGGTATAAGGACAAAAGTGTAAGTTTGCATGGTATCAAATGGTCCATTAAGTGACTTTGGAGCAAAAATATAGGAATCAGGGCATATTGAGTGAGAATCCTTCGTCATTGTAGCAGTCCGAGTATGAGCAGTTTGAGCGGTGTTTGTATATTCCTGGAAAACATAACTCCATTGCCCCATACGAAATGGCTGGGCAGCAGCAACTGCTTTACCAGATTCATCGCTGATAACTATATAATAATTACAATTAAAACCTGCAAGGTCTACGTTATGATCGATTTTTACAATATAAGTAACCTTTTGAATTCCAAGAACAGAACCAGGTAAGGAACTCATATTTGAAGGTGAGGAGGCATAAAGAGAAATTAATCCTGAGAATAACAGCACCAGGCTGAGAGCGGAAATTGTTTTTTTTGTTTTCATAGCATTTTGTTTTTTAAATTGTTTCATGAGGCAAAATTGCATCTCTTTATCTTTAATTAGTCTAAATTAAATATTAATATTTGCTTAAAATTTTTTTCGGGTATTTACCCTTTCTCAAATAACTGAAGATTTTTGTGGTGAATGGGGTTGTTACAATCCCTGGCAGGTATGTGATTCAGTCTGATATTTCAGATAATAGAAACGTCAATAAGTTCTGGGATAAATGAACTCTTCAGTAGGAGGTGCGAAAGGTGTTTAAAAAAATCACTCAGCAATGCCTTGTTTGAGCGCTTTCTTTCCAATAATATTAATTCTGATAACAAGGCTGATCACATATAAGACATGCAGCCAGACCCCTGAAAGAAGGACAAGCAAGGTGTAGACCATCCAAAGTGGAGCGTCGGTATCACCAAGTCCCCTCTTTGGTTTTTGCTCAACGATTAGTGGTTTTCCCCCTGTAAAATCCCGGACTGTTTCGACAGTTCCATAGGCGTCATTCTCAAGAATTTTAGCGACAACTATCACTTTCCCTGAAGTATCTCCGGGCATATTTTTTGGGAATTCCGCGGTGCAGAAACCCGTTGAATCGCTCTTTCCACCCCCAAAGCGGTACAAACAGAATAATCGCTGTACATAGAACTCAACAGGTACATTAGCAAGAGCTACTTTCGCTCCCGTTTCATTTAATGCAGATACCTTTACAATAACATTTTCTGTGGAATCTTTATCGGAGAATGACATTGCCAGGAATACATCTTTTACATGAATTGTTGTAGAGACATTGTTAAACTTTTGATTCCCTGTGTATTGAACGTCAAACGTAAAATATCCTTCACTATCTTTGGGGATGGATTTGTCAGGTTTAATATTCAGAACGCATTTGCCATTCTGGTCAGTGACAACTGTACCAAGAAGAATTTTTGCTGATTCATTCACAGCAAAGATCTGAAGCGGTACATTTGCAATATTCACCCGTTCGTCGTCGACCCTGGCAGACATTGAAAGAAAAATACTCTTTGTACCATCGGTTATTTTTACATAAGTAGCACCAAGCCTGGGGTTTATCAATTCACCGGCATCGACAATGTAGCCGAATCCTAAAATTACGGCTAAGATGATAGTGACTGGATATATCTTCTTTAGTCTCATGACATTAAAGTTTTTCAGAAATGAATTCTTTTTTCTCAGGCGCCTCTGAAATATCGGCAATCGGGATTATCGGCATGAACTCGATGAAAATCATGAAAAACAGGCAAAATGTTGCCATCCCACCTGCTGTTAACGCCCATTCAACCCAAGTTGCATGGTAATGAGCATATTCAGGTCTGATGTCCTGTAATGGAAGCAAAGGTGTTTCCAAAGTAGGAATGATTATCAGGTAACGCTTGATCCACATGCAGATTACTGCTACAACAGAACCTATAGTAATGGTGTTGATATTTCTCAGGAAGGGAAGGCCGGTGAAGACCATGGGAACAAGAACCCCCACAAAAGCAGCCAGGTAGAACCAGGCTCCGTAATCGCTGAAATCGAATAATTTGTAAATGACTTCCAGTTCCCATGTCTGAGACCCGTACCAGACCGTCAGATACTCGCTGAATGTGAAATAACCGTATAAGGCAGCAAGAACAAGAAGTATTGTTCCGACGTATTTAAAATGCTTCTCAGTAATAAGGTCCTCCAGATGATAAAATTTTCTGAATACCCACATTGCAATTATCAATACGGCTGTACCTGAAAAGACTGCGGCAATGACGAAATAAGGTGCAAAAATGGTACTATGCCATCCGGGGCGGATCGTCATACCAAAGATCCAGGCTAAAACAGAGTGGACCAGAACTGCAAGGGGAATAATGAGCGCTGACATTATCGTAAGCGCTCTGTTCAATAATTTTTTTTGTTGTGGCAACCCAATATAGTTCACGGCGAGTTTCTTGTAAAAATACTGGTGCCATTTTACAATTTTCAAATCAGTATTGTCCCTGATCAGCGCATAATCCCTTATCAAAGCAAGGTAAAGGAAGAGGATGCTGCAGCAAAGGTATGTCACAATTGCAACGACATCCCATAGGATTGGAGATTGAATCCTTCCGTGAGTGAAAATATTAAAAATGCGGTCCAATCGTCCCATTTCAACCAGAATGAAGACCGGACCGATAATTACTGAGATCACCGTGATCATCTCTGCTATACGTATAATAGGCTTTCTCCATTCAACATGCAGTAGATGAAGAATTCCTGAGATCATTGCTCCTGCATAGCTGATCCCTATGAAAAAGATAAAATTTACATCATAGATACCCCAAACAACATAATCCCGCATGCCTGTGACAATCTGACCTTTTATCAACTGTGTGACAAATGCATAAATTGCAAACAGAATAACGAGGAAAAAAAAGATGAACAAAACTCTACTTAATATGGTAGGTTTATCATATCGGGACACGATCTCAGTCAGGTTTTTCTGTGCAATATCCGGTGAATTCATAATCAGAGAATTTAGATTTTAAACTTTTTCAGATGAGCTCTCTTAACCTGGTAGCCAGATTTAATGCTGTCGGGTATATTTTCGAATCCTTCCTCGACAGGGAACCTTCTGTCGACAGCAGGCAGGTAATAAACATTGGGTTCGGTGCCGAGTTCTTCCATATACCTGTATGCAGCTTTATCTTTTACAAGTTGGCTGAACCGGAAGGACTCAACACCATTGGTGACAACATCTTCATTTTTATCACCGAAAAAATATACTCCATTAGGGCAGGCTGTAACGCAATCCGGTAAGGTGCCGTTTACAAATGAATCGGGACAGAAATCACATTTCCCAACAGTGCCTACTCTTTGGGGAACGCCGGTCATGGGAGAATAATTTGCAGGCACTTTAATATCAGGGGCTTTCCAGTTGAAAACACGGGATGAATACGGACAGGCTGCCATACAGAATTTGCAACCGATACAGCGTTCATTGTCCACAAGGACCAGTCCGTCATCTCTTTTAAAAGATGCACCAACCGGGCAAACATTAACACATGCAGCGATTTCGCAATGAAAACATGGTTTTGGCATCCAGTAAGGAGAAACATCATCCGAATCCTGCATTAGAAAAACCTTGATCCATTCATGACCTGGCTCTAAAAAATGCATTTTGTTGCACGCATTAACACACGATCTTGCATTTTTGCATCTTGAAAGGTCAATGACCATCACAAAATGGCGACCGGGTATCCCTTTCCTTACTTCTGATGAACTGGGGACACTACAACATAAGGCATGCCCCCTGTCGACTTCCATTAGCTTACCGTCAGAGGTGAGAACTTTTATTTTCTCCCCGGTAGAACCGGGTTCATTCTCCTTGGTACATGCAGCCAGAACCCCTCCTCCCAAAATTGTTCCGGCGGCAATAGAGAAGCTTTTTTTCAGGAAGTGTCTGCGTGTAGAATCTTTTTTATTTTTCTTTGCCATACTATCAATAAGTTTAATCAGGAGAAAAAAATAGGTGAGAATAACTAAGATAAATTGAAAGATAGATAGTTGAAAAATCAGTAGTTAACCAAGTTTTATGCACCTACTTATATATGATTATTAACAGATGTGTAATAATTCACAAAGGTAATAAAAAAAATGATTTCAGATTTCAAATTTAGAATCCTGAAAAGAAAATTCCAATAAATTCAATAAACATCCCAGAGAAGAAAAAGGGCAATGATTTTTTCCTTGACTTATAAGAGAAATTCGCTTATCTTTATAAAATTGATATTCAAAAACGTATGTAACTATGAAGACTAATTCACTTGTTATACTGATCGTACTGCTGATTGTATCCAGCTGTAGACAAAACCTGAACCAGCCAAAAGTCAGTCTGCCTAATGAAACCGGCAGCCTGAAGATCACAGGTGCCTACGCTCTCTTTCCATTAACTAGGATCTGGGTCTCCGAATATCAAAAACTTTATCCCAACACAAAATTCGAAGTAATTGCAAATGGCTCCGGGGGTGGATTGAATGATGTACTAAATGACAGGTGCAATATAGCTATGATTTCAAGCGAAATCCCGAATGAATTGTCCATAAAACTCTGGGTTACCCCGGTAACCCGGCTTGCTGTGGTTCTTATTGTCAACAGAAAAAATCCCTACCTGAAAGAGATCATATCCAAAGGAATGAAAAAGGATGATATCACTGCTATCTTTGCCGGCAATATACCACGGTTATGGAGTGATTTGTATGGAGGGGCCGGTAAGGAGCAAATCAAGGTGCTGATCAGAAGTGATTCTTCGGGTGCATCGGATGTCTTGGCAAAGTATCTATGGGTAAAGCCGGTCGATCTGAAAGGAACCGGGATGCCCGGGGAGGATAAAATGATCGAAGCGGTAAGAATGGATCCGCTTGCATTGGGTTATTGTAATTTCATTGCCGGTATCGATCCAACCAAGGGAGATTTCCTGCCCGGACTGGCTGTCGTACCTATTGATTTTAACCAGTCTGGCAAGATTGAACCAAAAGAAGATTTTTTTGATAGTGTCACACATCTACAAAGGGCTATGTGGACAGGAAAGTATCCTTGCGTCCTGACACGCGAACTCTATTTCGTGACGAAAGGTAAACCGGTTACTTCTGAAGTCCTGGATTTTCTCAGGTGGGTTCTGACAAAAGGTCAGGAAATAATCGGAAAACAAGGATATATTGAATTACATTCCAGCGAGATACAAGTTAATCTGGAAGCGTTGAAGAATTGAAAGGTGTGTAGGTCAATACTCATCCCATGCCTTGATCGCAATTTCCGATTGGTCTATTTTGCAAAATGCCATGATGAAGGCGTTGGCGAGGTTTGTATTGGTGATAAGCGGGATGTTGAAATCGACGGCAGCGCGACGGATGGCATAATCATTATAAAGTTCTGCTTTCGATAAATTCTTTGGTATGTTGACCACCAGTTCGATCTTCCTCTCCTTCATGAAGTCCATGACATTAGGCTGGGTATCTTCATCAGGCCAGTGTAAGGTCGTCGATGAAATATTGTTTTCCTGAAGAAAAACGGCCGTGCCACGGGTTGCATAGAGATTAAATCCTTTCTCTATCAACCGTCTGCAACTTTCCAGCATGACTGTCTTTGATTTTACCGGACCTGTCGACAGGAGAATATTTTTCTTGGGAATACGGTAGCCGACGGCAAGCATCGCATTGAGGATCGCTTCGTAGAAGCTGTCGCCGAGGCAGCCGACTTCGCCGGTGGAGGCCATATCGACACCCAAAACCGGATCGGCTTTCTGCAATCGTGAAAAAGAAAATTGAGGCGCTTTCACACCGATGTAATCAAGGTCAAAGAGCGACTTATCAGGCTTTTCAAACGGCAGACCAAGCATTATTCTAGTGGCTATGTTGATAAGATTTGTTTTTAACACTTTAGATACAAAAGGGAAACTCCTTGATGCCCGGAGATTACATTCGATCACTTTGATATCGTTGTCTTTTGCCAGGAACTGGATATTAAACGGACCTGAGATATCTAGTGCACGGGCGATCTCCCTGCAAATACGTTTGATCCTGCGGACCGTCTCGATGTATATCTTCTGCGGTGGAAAGACGATAGTCGCATCACCTGAATGGACCCCGGCAAATTCGACATGTTCTGAGATGGTATAGACAACTATTTCACCTTTCCTGGCTACCGCATCGATCTCGATCTCCTTTGCTTCCTGGATAAACTCTGAAACCACAACGGGATGTTCCTTGGAAACGTCGGTTGCCAGATTAAGAAAGTATTCCAGTTCGCTTTTGTTTGAAACAACATTCATTGCTGCCCCGGAGAGAACATATGAAGGCCTTACCAGAAGTGGAAATCCGACGATCTCTGCAAATTCATAGATACCCTCAAGCGTTGTCAACTCTTTCCAGCGGGGCTGGTCAATATCCAGCCGGTCAAGCATAGAGGAAAATTTATGACGATCCTCGGCACTGTCGATGGATAAGGGTGAGGTCCCGAGAACCGGTACACCTGCCTTGAAAAGCCGCATCGCCAAAGTATTTGGAATCTGTCCCCCCATAGAGATGATGACTCCAAAAGGGTTTTCAAGTTCGATGATATCCATCACCCTCTCGAACGATAGTTCATCGAAATAAAGACGGTCACAAATATCATAATCGGTACTGACGGTCTCGGGATTGTAATTGATCATTATCGACCGGTATCCTGCTTCCTTTGCGGTATTAAGTGCATTGACGCTGCACCAGTCGAACTCCACAGAACTACCGATCCGGTAAGCACCCGAACCAAGGACAATCACCGATCTCCGGTCCTTCTCAAAACCGATATCGTGCTCTATTCCACTATAGGTAAGGTACAGGTAATTGGTCTGAGCAGGATATTCGGCCGCCAAAGTATCGATCTGCTTGACATAAGGAATAATTGCATGTTTTTCCCGGAATTGACGTACCAGGGCCATATCGTTTTCAATCTCGGAACGTTCGCTTGATAATACCAGGCGTGCAATCTGAAAATCGGAAAAACCCAGTTGTTTTGCATTCCTCAATAATTCAGGGGACACTTCTTCCAGGCCCGAGTAGTCGTTTAACTCCCGGGAGGTATCGTATATGTTTTTTAATGCATGTAAGAACCATTTATCGATCCGGGTAAGTTCACCGATCTGTTCCACCGAATAACCCTCCGCAAAGGCCTGGGTAATAACAAAGATCCGCTTATCGGTAGGATTGGTGAGTTCCTTATCCAGGTTCTCGACCTGCATCTCCTTGTTTGCCATAAATCCATGCATCCCCTGCCCGATCATGCGCAACCCTTTCTGGATTGCCTCTTCGAATGTACGACCGATAGCCATAATTTCACCCACGCTTTTCATACTGGAACCGATCTCTTTGGAAACTCCGGAAAATTTTCCAAGATCCCAGCGCGGAATCTTGCAAACGATATAATCGAGGGCAGGTTCAAAGAAGGCGGTAGTTTCGCGAGTGACGGCATTTTTCAGCTCATGAAGACCGTATCCTAATCCAAGTTTAGCTGCAATAAAAGCCAACGGGTATCCGGTTGCTTTGGATGCTAAAGCTGAAGAACGGGAAAGCCTGGCATTTACTTCAATCACACGGTAATCATCCGATCCGGGATCAAGCGCATACTGGATATTACATTCACCAATAATACCGAGATGGCGGATCACCTTGATCGAGAGCTCACGTAACTTAAAATATTCAGTATTGGAAAGGGTTTGCGACGGGGCCACGACTATGCTTTCACCGGTATGGATGCCAAGCGGATCGAAATTTTCCATATTACAAACCGTAATGCAATTATCGTAAAGGTCGCGCACCACCTCATATTCTATCTCTTTCCAACCTTTCAATGATTCCTCTATGAGCACCTGAGCGGAGTAGGAAAAGGCTCTGGCAACCTGGGCAGTCAACTCTTCAGGATTGGAACAGAAACCACTGCCTTGTCCGCCGAGGGTGAACGCGGCCCTTAGAATAACCGGAAATCCTATCTCATTTGCTGCCTTCAAGGCAGATCCGGCATTATCAACTGCTTTGCTGACCGGGGCTTTAATTCCGATCTCTGTCAGTTTCCTGCAAAAGAGATCGCGGTCTTCGGTGGCGATAATGGTTTCGACAGGAGTTCCCAATACCCGGACACCATATTTATTAAAAACACCATCCCGGAAGAGGCTTACCCCGCAATTGAGCGCGGTCTGTCCTCCGAAAGAGAGCATTACACCATCGGGATTTTCCTTTTCGATAACCCTTTCGACGAAATAGGGAGTCACCGGAAGGAAATAGACCCGATCGGCGATAGATTCGGAAGTTTGAATAGTAGCGATGTTAGGATTAATCAGGACTGTGTATATTCCTTCTTCTTTCAGCGCTTTCAGCGCCTGTGAACCTGAATAGTCAAATTCACCGGCCTCGCCGATTTTTAGGGCGCCGGAACCGAGTATCAGCACTTTATGGAAGTCATCCGCCATGTGTTGAAGTCGGGTTATATTTTTTTACTATATCTATGAAGTGATCAAACAGAAAGCGTGTATCGGTAGGTCCTCCGGAAGCTTCCGGGTGAAACTGCGTTGAAAAGAATGGCTTGTTTTTATGACGCAGTCCTTCGTTTGTACCATCATTGAGATTAATAAAAAAGGGTTCCCATCCAGGGGTAAGGGAAAGTCCATCCACGGCGAATCCATGATTCTGGGAAGTTATATAAGCTCTTTGGGTTCCCACCTGCAGGACAGGTTGGTTGAATCCCCGGTGGCCATATTTAAGCTTATAGGTTTTTGCACCGGATGCCAATGCCAATATCTGATTCCCCAGGCAGATCCCGAAGATAGGTCTCTCATCATCGAGAACCTTCTTACAATTTCCGATGGTAGCTTTGCACATCTGCGGATCGCCAGGACCATTAGAAATAACGATCCCATCATAATCTTCGCCGGTAAAATCATAATCCCATGGAACCCTTATCACCGTAACCTCCGTTTCCATAAGACACCGGATGATGTTATTTTTCACGCCGCAGTCAACCAACAGGATCCTTAACTCTCCCCGTTCATAAACCGTCTTCTTGTTAATACTGACCTGGCTTACCAGGTTCTCGAGGTTTGGATCATGAAATCCGATCTCCGATTCATCCTTTTGAACGAGCTTTCCCAGCATAGTTCCTCTTTCACGGAGAATTTTTGTCAGCGCCCGGGTATCGACGCCGTACAATGCGGGGATATCGTGTTCACTCAGCCAATCGGAAAGACTTTCAAGGGCGTTCCAGTGACTATATTCTGCACAATAGTTTGAGATAACCAGACCGGAGATATGGATCCGGTCGGATTCAAAGTTGGAAGAAATCCGGTTTTTCAAATCCTTTCCAGGTACTCCGTAGTTTCCAATAAGTGGATAGGTAAGGACGAGGATCTGTCCTTTGTATGATGGATCGGTAAGACTCTCGGGGTAGCCGGTCATTGCCGTGTTGAAAACCACTTCACCGGAAATGGATCTTTCCGCGCCGAAACTCTTCCCCGAAAGCCGGGTTCCGTCATCCAGAACCAATTGTGGTGTATGAATAATATTACCTGTTTTAGTCACTCTTAGGTATAGTAAAAAAACAACAATCGGATCACAAGTTACTGGAATAACCAATTTTTCGGGAGCTTCTTTTTGGCCACACCAGGACTTCGGATACAGACATTCAACTCTTTGCTTCCGGTAGCTTCAAAATATTCCACCCGGATTTTATGGTATCCTTTATTTAATGGGATAAACCCCTCTTTTTCCTGTATATTATGAAGGCCATTGTTATCGACTATTTTTTTATCATCGATATAAAGGCGGCTGCCATCGTCGGATTCCGTGTAAAAGGCATAGATATTGGTTTCCGGCACTTTGATATAGCCATTGAAAACAAAACCAAACCGTTCGTCCTGTTTCCGTGGGATCAGTGTAAAATCATCCACGATACCTTCTTTTATAGTATTCAGTCTGGAAAAAATCGGGATGCTGTCCCATGTGCCTTCATAGTACCTGAACCGGATGCCGGGTTTCAGATTGCTTACTCCTTTCGCCACATAGGGATAGATCAGTTTGAATGCTTTACGGTTGGTTCCGCTAACCGGTTTACCATCGCGAAAGCAGCGGGCGGTTATATTACAACTACCCTTCACTATGATTGGTTGCCCTGGAATGTATCTTCGGGAGGCAATTGTCGGCTCTGAACCGTTCAGTTCAAACTTGATTTCAACATTTTCAGGATTCGAGCCAAGCTCCACCTGCATCGAATCGATCAGCAGAGTAAAATCCGATTTTATCGATGGAGGTTCGATGAAATCAAGTTTTCCTTTCAGTTCCAGGCAAACCACCGAATCGGTTGAATCGTGGGCCAAGAGTGGAAGTGAAATGATAATGAAGTTATCTTTCCTGTGAACCGGTATTTTTATCTTTTTATCCGAAAGAAAATAGGCTTTCCGAGCCTGGTTCAATACTCCCGACAGTACCAATTTTCCATCTTCCGGCCAGTCTAAGATATGGAGATATAGGATATTCCCGCCAGGATCAGTCGAATCTACCTTCATCAGATAATTTCCACCTTTAGAGAGTGTGTCGGCGTACATTCTGTTTATCCTTGCATCGCGTTGTACTTTGGTGTCCGGTTGGGAAAAGGATAACCGTGAGGAGAAAATCAAAATTAAAAGAGCAGAAAAGATCTTTAAATATTGCATTGCCAAATGTTTAAAAGGAATAGTTTAACGGACGGTAAAATTAGAAAAAATCCGTTGAACTATACGAAAGAATATAGCGTTGCTCAGTCCTTCATCGGAGAATACCAACGTAAAGAAGATAATAAACAAGGAAATACTTTAAAATATCTGATCGAGTTGAACATCGGCATTCCCAGTGATCCCGTTACTGGAGAATGATTCCCAGTGGTTGAGGGGCACATCAAAATTGGGGTCGCCTGGTCTGTTGGACTTACGCATTTTCCAGATCTTTCCAAGCTTGGGTCTGTTTGGTCCCCCATGCTGGACTATAATATCGATCGGTCTCGTGGTATCCAGGTTTAAATTCGGATATGGTTGTGAATCTGGTGCGTTATTTGCATTAGTGAAGCGCACGGTGATGGTTCCATTTGCCATAATTGGTTGTTTTTGGGATTAATTCAATTAAAAGAACAGGGTTTATTTTTTTTCAAGGAGATAAATGTAAAACTAATTTGTGAAAAAATTATACTTTTGATAGGAAATT
>Ga0172369_10000308_pt1 | contig 72122 bp, 63 predicted proteins | sample LakKiv25m_FD_114539 | JGI IMG/M metagenome (GOLD analysis project Ga0172369, IMG submission 114539) | Freshwater microbial communities from Kabuno Bay, South-Kivu, Congo - kab_022012_11.25m | ecosystem: Environmental > Aquatic > Freshwater > Lake | place: Democratic Republic of the Congo... | reverse complement strand
GCGTGTATTCGCGCTTAAATCCCACCGGTTGCAGCCGCGGGAAGACTTCGATGCCGTGCTGGGAGATGGTGAAGGAATGCAGCCCGCTGCGGAAGCTGGAGCCGCGGTATTTCGAGACGCTGACGTTGCGTCCCTCCGGCGCGTATTCCAGCGAAGTGACGCCGTCGGCCAGGAACTGCAGATCGTCATCCGGCGACGACGGGCTGCTCTCCGACGTAAACAGCACCGTGGCCCCTTGCTCGATGAGGAAGCGTAGAAAGGAGAGCACCTGCTTGCGGAACTGGAACTCGTCGGTGGCCAGGTAGCGGAACTGCGTCATCGAGTCGGCAAAGACCCGCTGCGGTTTCAGCGCTTCCACCGCGTCGGTGATCTTTTTGGTGGTCGGCTCGCGCTCCACCTCCGCCGGCGCAAAGATATCATACGCCTGCACCTCGGCGAAAAACTCCGGCGTCGGGCTCAGGTCCAGGAAATCTACACCGGTCAGATCGAAGCCCAGCTTCTCCGCGTTCTTGCGGATCTCGTCCACCGGCTCGCCCAGGCTGATGAACAGCGACGGCTCGCCCCGCGCCGCGCCGGCGGTCAGGTAATGCAGCCCGAGGATGGTTTTACCCGTGCCCGGCCCGCCGCGGATCAGATACGCCCGGTTGGGGAGAAATCCCCCCAGCGAGATCTCGTCATACCCCGCGATGCCGCTGGACAAGCGGTCCGCGGTTCCCTCCTGCTCCGCCATGTGATCGTCCCTCCCCGGCGGGTGTGCGCGCACCGGCCGGTTAAAGTGTGTCGGTCCATTCTCACATGGTTGAGGCAGGAAATGTGTGCCGCTTCCCGCCAGCGGCCAGAGGGTTGTCGGGAAAATGTGCTACATGCAGAGGAGGCGGCCGCCGGAAAGGCTGCCATTCGCCAACACAGGGCAATCCCGGGGAGGAACGGACCGGTGGGCTGGATCACGGGAGGCTGGGGCTGGCGAGGATCGGGTTGGTAGGCCGGCAGGTGAGCGAGGGTAATAGGAACAATGTGTGGGTGCGTTCACGGAAAGTTTCCCATTCCTCCCATCCCCCCGGCCCAATCCTCGCCAGCCCCAGCCCAAGCCTTCCGTTCCCCCGCCTCCCGATTACTGTTTCTCGTCCTCCGCCCGCGCCATGAAATACAGCAGCGATGACAGCCGGTTCAGGTAGTGCAGCAGGTGGTCGCCGGTCAGCTCGCCGTGGTGGATGAGGGCGACGACGCGGCGTTCGGCGCGGCGGACGACGGCGCGGGCGATGTCCAGCGCGGCGCCGGCCGGGGTGGCGCCGGGCAGGGCGAACTCCGTCAGCGGCGACACGCCGGCGGCGACCTGCGCAATGTCCGCCTCCAGCGCCGCCACCGCCGCTTCCGGCAGCCGGGACCGCAGCGCCGCCGGGTCGGGCGTCGCCACCTCCGCCATCACCAGGATCAGCTCGCGCTGGATGCGCGCCAGCAGCGCCTGCCCCTCGGTATCCAGTTGCGCCCGCGCCCCACCGATGCACGAGGTGGCCTCGTCCAGGCTCCCCAGCGCCTCGATGCGCCGCGAATCCTTTGCCACCCGCTCGCCGTCCGCCAGGTCGGTATAACCGTCATCGCCGTTTTTGGTGTACCACATAATTCGTTCCGGTCCGTGAGATCTATTCAGTTCGGTATGGACCCCGTCGTATCACGGGAGGCAGGTGCTGGCGAGGATCGGGTCGGTAGGCCGGGCCACGGGAGGCTGGTATTGTTGAGGATCGGCTCGGTAGGCCGGTGGGTGAGCGAGAGTAATGGGAAAAATGGGAGTGAATGGGAAGAATGGGGGGATGGGAAAGGTTCTCCCATTTATCCCATTCATTTTTCCTATTCGTCCTATTTTTCCCATTACTCTCGCTAACCCGTCAGCCTACCAAGCCGATCCTCCCCCAGCCTAAGCCTCCTACAACCCAGCCGACTAAGCCGATCCTCGCTAATACCCGGCCTCCACTTCCTCCGCCACCTCCCGCCGCGTCAGCCCGTACAGCAGCGCGACCGTCAGCGGCATCATGCCCAGCGCGTACCAGCCCAGCGGGATGAGGATCGCGGGGTCGGTCAACAGCACCTGGCCGTGGGTGTGCCGCGCGGCGAGCACCCAGTAATACAGCCCCACCACCCCGCCGCCCAGCAGCAGGATGACCGGCAGCGCCCCGATCGCCCACCGGCGCGACCACGGCGCCAGCCGCAGCAGCCCGATGGCCAGCGCCAGCGCCAGCATCAGCGGCGACAGCGCGCCCAGCAGCAGCCCCGCCGAGAGCAGAAAGACATCCTGGAACGCCGGGCTGGCGATGCCGAACAGGAACAGGTACGACAGCAGCGGCAGCACCAGGAAGGTGAACGGCGTCAGCACGGCGACAAACACCAGCATCCCCGCCCCCAGCAGCGTCATCCGCCCGGACCGCGGCCGATACTCCGGCTCGATCTCCGGCGTCACCTGATATTGCCACGGCCGCCCCTCGCGCACGTCGCGGAACGGCGAATCAGTCGATTGCTCGCGCATAGAAGATGGTATTCCCTCTGCCGTTCCGATTATACCATGTCCGGCGGCATCAGATCAGCGGTGGAAGGACGATTCACAGTCTGGAAGGAGGCGAGAGCCCCGCCCGAGTTTAGGTAAGCTGACCCAGGTTCGGGCGGGGCTCTCGCCTCCTTCCAGACTGTGAATCTTAGTTCCGCACCTTGCCTGGATGCGAGCGGGGCTCTCGCACCCTTCCAGACTGTGAATCTCCACCCACCGCTGGTCTGTTTACCCCCGCGCCACTACCGGCCCCAACAACCCCGACGGCAGTTGCAGCCCGTCATACGCGTTGGCCATCGAGTTGGTCACGCGCACCTCCAGCGTGTTCTCGCCCTCGCGCAGGGCGACGGGCAGCACGTAGGGCGCCCAGGCGCGGACGCCGGCGGGGTGCCCGTTGACGGTCACCTCGGCGATGTCCCCCACCTGGCCCAGGTCGAGGAAGCGGGCGCGGGCTTCGTCGGCGGTCAGCGTGACGGCGGTGCGGAAGACAAGGACGCCGGTGAAGAGCTCCCACCCCGGCGCCTGCGCCCAGTCGCCCGGGCAGGGCACGGAGACTGGCTGGCCGGCCAGGTCCTCCGCCTGCCAGGGGCCGGCGATCTCGCGCACCGCGTTGCCCGGCGTCGGCGGCAGCGTGGCCTGCGGGTCCGGGCCCCAATCATGGTCGATGACCATGACCACCGATTCCCGCCGCTCCAGCCGCAGCGGAATGAACGACCGGTCCTGCTCCTGGCGGACGGGCCAGGCGGACACGGCGCCGGTCAGCGGGTCCCACCGCTCCACCCGGTCATGGTTAAACAGCGAGAGCGTGCCCTCGATCGCCGCCTCACCCTCGTTGACCAGCAGGTATATGTATTGCCGATCCTTGCGGTATTTCCGCACGCGCAGGTCAGGCGAGCCGTCCCAGTGGAACATCGCGCGATAATTCGCATCTAAAATCTTCTCCAGGGTCTCCGGCGTCCAGTCAGCAATGACCGGCATCTGCCCGGGGACTGACCCCGCATCTCCGCCCGCCACCAGGTCTTCACCCGCCTGGGGGTCAGTCCCCACAAATAGGGAGGCTTCTCTGTCGGTGGGGACTGACCCGCTAACGGGCGCTGTCATCTTCCCGCCGGGCTCCAGGTTCGGGGTCAGTCCCCGGCCCGGAGGATCGACGATGATCGAGCTGATGTGGTAGCGAGACACATTTCGCAGGTGCTCCTCGTCGAGGTAAATGAAGCTGACCTGCGCCTGCAGCAGCGCCTTCGCCGCCGTCCACGGCAGGTTGTTCGGGTCGGCGTAGATGCCCACATCAATCATCTCCTCGCCGTCGCTGAACAGCCAGCACAGCCGCCTGATGTAATCGCCCAGCAGCCCCCAGTACGGCCACCACGCGTTGTGCAGGCCGATGTCCGGCTCGCTCTCGAAGGCGCGCCGGTCACGGATGGAGTAGAAGGCGGCGTGGGTGAAGAACAGGTTTGTCCCGCGCACCGCGTGCCAGTCGATCAGCCACTTCACCTCGTCCAGCGTCAGCCGCCAGCCGTAGGCACCCAGCACCTCGGATGTGTTGAAGCGCCGGCCGTCCAGCACTGCCGCGCTGTGCGCCGACTTGGCCGCCACGCTGTCCGGCCCTTCCAGCGCGGAGGGCGAGTTCGGCTCCACGTAGCGCCACACCATGTCCTGCCCCGGCCAGGTGAAGCGGCGCAGCACCGCCATCTCGTTGCTCGCGTGCGGGTGCCCGGTCAGCGCCAGGCCGTGCGCCGCGCACCAGTCCGCCTGCGCCCCGTAAAAGACGCGCTCCAGCCGGTCCTGCACCGCCCGGTGGTACGTGTGGCGGAATGCTTCGGTCCGCGGCCCGCACTCTAGCCACAACGCCGGCAGCCAGCGCGCCGCGTCCTCCCACGGCACCTCGTCCAGCAGGCCGGGCGTGTACGGCTGCGGGTTCGGCCCGCGCTTCGCCCCGCGGCCCAGCGGTCCCGGCTCGTCGGTGAACATCGCCAGCACGGTGGTCCCGAAGAAGTCGCCGAGGTGCGCCGCGTACTGCTCGTGCGTGTAGCGCAGGAAGGCGGCCACCGCGTCCGGGTTCAAAATATCCGCCGCCGCCGGCGCCAGCGCGCTGCCGTCCTCCTCCTCGTCGAACACCCCGCGGATGGTGCCGCCGCTGGCCACGTCCCACACGGCGACCAACCGCCAGTCGCCGCCCGGCACGTCGTAGGGTACCACCTCATGCTCGCGCACCGGCAGCACGGTCAGGCTCTCCGGGTCCAGCCCGCCGTCCACCGCGCGCCCCTGCACGACGCACACCAACCGGTCGCCCATCGCCCGCCCCGGGTTCGGCCGCCAGAAGCCCTTCGTCGGCCCCGTCACCTCGTGCTGCAGCGCAATCAGGCACCTTGCCGCCCACGCCGGGTTCTCCGCCGTCACCCGCCCCTGCGCCGATCCCGACGGGTACGCCCCCTCGTCATACAGCACCACCTTCATCCCCAGCCGCGCCGCCTCCTCCACCGCCACGCGCGCCAGCCGGAAGAACTCCGGCGTTAAATACCCCACCTTCCGCGACAACCCCGTCCGCGCATGCGGAATGAACCCCCCGCACCCCTTGGCATGAAACTCCCGAATCTGCCGCACAATCTCCTCGTCGGTCAGCTCGTCGTTCCAGAACCAGAACGGCATCATCCCAAACTCGCGCGGCGGATCGGCAAACACTTCAGGGGACAGCATGGCGGTAAGCCTTTCTTCTCATGTGATGAGGTTATTATAGCGAGCAAGCGTAGTTCGTAGTAGCGCCGTCAGTTTATGCAATTTCTCCTGATAGAATCAGGAGAAATTGCATAAACTCACGGCGCTACTACGAACCACCCTTGCTTGGGGTGCATGCAAAGATTGTGAGGTGACTTAGCAGGAAATCGGTCGGTGGGCAAGAAACGGAAGACATCACATGTGAAAGGATCCGCTCATGTCGTCTCCCCGCCGTCCGCTTGATCCCGCCTTAGTCTCCGCCGTCACCCGTGAAGTGCAAGCCCGGTGGATCGGCTGGCGCCCCCGCCGACTCGTAACGCGCGGGTATCCGATCGGCAGTGGACGGATCGAATCGGCCTGCAAGCAAGTCGTCACGACACGCTGTAAGGGCCCGGGGATGCGCTGGGAGCATCCGCAGGCCCAAGCGGTGTTATGGGCCCGCTGTGCCTGGTTGAATGGGGAATGGGATCGGGCAATCGAGCAAGCCTGCCGAGCGGCATAAAGAAAGCTCACAGACTTTGCGTGCACCCCTTGCTTGTGACATGTAGGAATCCTCATCTTTCCCGGCGAAACTCACTGTTGGAGGGCACTTGCCATGCTGAAGTACCTGTGCATCTTCTACCTCTTTCTCTGCCTCGGTGGGGTCTGCGCGGACAAACCGGTATTCGAGACGAAGCTCACGCGAGCGGGGGACCGCAGCGAGGTTGTCGTTGCGGAGGAGACGGCGATCTTCACCGTCGCCAGTGGTTCCGGCATCGGCGGGGCGACGATCACGCTGAAGAAGGGTGCGTGGCCGAAGCAAGTGGTTTTTCGCCTTCGCTACCGAGACGGCCGCGGGTTTCCGGCGCTGGAGGGATTCACTCTCGCCACCCCACGGTTATTCGCGGACGGTTCATGGAAGGAAACCGGGAAGCTCCCCTTCCGCTTTACAGATGACAAAGGCGCCGTCGATTTGAAAGCACCCCATGCCGGCACACTGGATATCACGATGACGCCGGGCGATGCATACCTGGAAATCATTTTGCCCGCGTATCTACTTACCGGCAGCCGGGAATGTGAAGTGCAGTGGGTTGATTTTTACCGAGGATGAGATCGGACAGGTAGGACTGATAGGACTTTTGAGGGGATTTGATCAATCTCCGGCAGCCGGAATTTCCCGCCGGGCGTCAACCGCAGGATCAGCTCGACCGCCGTCCCCAGGTCGATCTGGTTGCCGGGAGAAACAATCTGGTGAATGAGCTGCGGCGGGAAGTGGAGGGGTGAAGGAGTTTAGCTTTTCGGGGACTGTCCCCGGACCTGGTGCCCGGATGGAAGTGATAGTGCCGCTGCAGGGACTGTCCCCCAGGAAGGCGCTAACGAGTATCAGTCGTTAGCGCAACTGGTAGACGACGTATCGGTGAGAACAGGGGCCGAGGGGACAGTCCCTGCAGCGGCGTTGTTCTCTTCCGGGCGGGCGCTAAATCCGGGGACAGTCCCGTGGTTGTGAGAGCGGGCGTTGAGGAAGACGAGTGGTGACTGGTTCCGCGGGCTCGGGACAGTCCCTGGGTTAGATCATCTTCGGCTCGTCCGCCAGCATGGCGGGCGGGGGCGGGCCGTCGCCGCGGAGGCGGCAGAGGTGGCCGTCGGGGCCGGAGATCAGCTCTTCGATGTGGGCGGTGGCCTCCGCCTGCTGGCCGTTGCGGGCGATGTAGCGGATGGCGACGGATTCATCGAGGATTTCGGCGTCGAGGAGCACGTTCAGCACGTCCTGGTTCTCAATGCCCAGGTCGACGAACCACGCGGCTCCGCGGCCGGCCTTGCCGGGATGCACCAGCGGCAGGACGTCGTCGCTGTCCTGCGTGCGGTCGAGGACGAGGGTTTCGTTGTCGAGGGTGATCATACGGACTCCCCTATCAGTTGAGATCGACCCTATTATACCTGATTTCGCCGGCGGCGGCTGAAAAGGATTTGCGGAACAAGGCATTGAACTGGTTGCTATCACATCATCGGAGGATCCGTCATGAAAAAGCTGTTCATTGCCGCCATTGTCCTGTGCCTCACCGGTCTCGGCGTGTTCACCCTGCTGCGCGCGGTGCGGGCGGAGGACACGCCGCCGTATAAGATCGCTTCCATGCAGGCAAAGCTCTTTTACGTCGATCAAGGCACCTTTTCCGACAACCTGATCGACAACCCGAATCACCAAAGTCTGTGGAATACGATTATCGGCGAGGGTGATGCCGGCGGTTCAGCGACCGACGTTTTTATCATGGTCAAATTCACCGGCGCCCCCGAGTCGTATGCATACCGCCAAATCCATCTAACGGCGACTGCCGGCAAGAAAGTCATCCTGAACCGGACATCAAGCACGCATATATTGAACGACAAAGGCGAGGGGTACGCCGGCTTCTTGGTGTATGATTGCACGATGGAACCGCTGAAGCTGCGCGCCGAGATCACCGGGCAGACGGCGAAAGCGGCGATCTACAAGGTGATCAACTTCGAGAGTGGCGAGTGAGTTACTGGCGGAACGCCAGCACCACCGCCAGCACCAGCACGATGAAGAGGATCGGGAGGGGAAGGCAGCAGACGAAACACTTCGACTGCCCCTGTCCCGGTCCGTGATTCCGTTCCTTCATATTACCTCCTGGATAGTGAAACCTGGTTCTATATCGTTTTCCATGCTTCCAATGCCGCCACCAGCTCGCGGCAGAAGTCGGGGATGTCCGCGACCACGCGACCCCAGACCAGGTTGCCGTCGCGGAAGGCAGGCTCGTCGCGCCAGCGGGCGCCGGCGTTGATGAGGTCGTCCTTGATGCCCTCGCTGCCGGTGGCGTCATGACCGTTCACGATGCCGGCGCTGATGCCCACCAGGCCGGCGTGGCAGATCATGCCTACGATTTTACCGGCGTCGCAGATTTGCTTGACGAAGCGCTTCACGCTCTCCGGCCGGCGCAGCTTGTCCGGCGCCCAGCCGCCGGGGATGACCAGGGCGTCGAAGTCCGCGGCGGAGACGTCATCGATGCCGGTATCCGCGGTGGCGGGCAGGCCGGTTTTGCCGTCGTAGGTCTCCCCCGCCTTCAAGCCGACCACCGTCACCTTCGCCCCCTCTTCGCGCAGGCGCATTACCGGTACCCAGAATTCCAGGTCCTCGAAGCCGGGGCCGATGAGATAGGCGATGTTCATACCGTGCAAGCGCATTGATGGTACCTCCGGGGGTATTGTAAACGAGGATGGAGCAGGCGTGTGTCTAGAGTCAGGGACTGTCCCGGCTCAGCGGAACCAGAGCTGTTCGCCTTCCTTGATGCTTATTAATACGACCAGCGGGACTGTCCCCTTGCATAGGTAAGCTTGTTTATGCAAGGGGACAGTCCCGCTGGTCCCATTTCCGGGCGTATCGTTTCGAGACGCGCTCTGGTCCCGCTGAGCCGGGACAGTTCCTGAGTTTTACAGGTCCACGGGTTTGCCGGTCTGCAGCGATTCTACTTCGGCCGCGATGAGGCGGATGGTTTCGCGGGCGTCGAAGGCGGAGACGAGGGTCGGTTGGACGTTGCGCTCGATGCAGTCCAGGAAGTAGGCGATCTCGCGACTGTAGCCGGTGCCGGCGGGCAGCTGCGGGGTGTAGGGCTCGCTGCCTTCGGGATAGACGGTGAGGGGGGCGCGGGCGCCGTCCCACTCCACGGTGGCGCCTTCCAGGTGCACCAGGAAGGTCATGCGGAAGGGGAAGCCCTTGGGATAGCAGTTGCCGCCCTCGGCGAGGATCAGCCGCGGCTCGTCATAAATATATTCGGCGATCATCTGCGAGATGCCGTGTTCGTCGCGCAGACCGGCGCAGAAGACTTTGCGCGGCATGCCGAGCAGGTAGGCGACGAAATCGGCGTCGTGGATGTGCAGGTCGAGGATGCCGCCGCCGCTGCGGCCGGGATCGAGCATCCAGTTGCCATCCGACCAGTCGGGCAGCGGGGAGAGGCGGCGGAAGTTGGCGTAGGTGACCTTGCCGTATTGCCCGCCGTCCACCAGCTCCTTGAGGACGATGTATTCGGGCCAGAAGCGGATGCAGTGGGCGATCATGAGGATGCGGCCGGACGCGTTGGCGGCGGCGATCATGCGGTCGCACTCGGCCACGGTCAGCGCCATCGGCTTTTCGCACAGCACGTGCTTGCCCGCTTCGAGCGCGGCGATGGCCACTTCGGGATGCAGGTCGGTGGGCAGGCAGATATCCACCGCCTCCACCTCGGGATCGCGCAGCAGCTCGCGGTAGTCGGTGTAGACGCGGGCCGCGCCGGTGCCCGTCTCGCCAGCGCCGAGGTTGATGGTGACGCCCCCCGCCGTGCCCGCCGCGCGCGCCGGATTGCGGTCGCAGCGCGCCACCAGGCGGGCGTTGGGCAGCGTCTCATACGCGGGGATGTGCGCGCCCGCAATGCCGCCGAGGCCGATGATGCCGATGTTGACCATGCCGATTCCTCCTTACGCTGTGACCGATTGTAGAGCAAGAGGAGGAGGAAGAGCAAGACATTTTAGCCGAATATCGGAAGAGTGTGGAATGACGATTCACAGTCTGGAAGGGTGCGAGAGCCCCGCCGATGATAGGCAAGCCAACCTATCATCGGCGGGGCTCTCGCACCCTTCCAGACTGTGAATCATCATTCCACCGCTGATCTGGTGATCAATTCACGTGGCGGCGGCAGTCGGCGCAGAGGCCTTCCACATCGATGGCGGTGGCGGAGGGGTGGAAGCCTTCGGGCAGCGTGAGCACGTTCAGCATCGATTCAATATCGTGGGGCGGCAGGTCGAGCACTACGCCGCAGCCGGTGCAGTGGGCGTGGGCGTGGGGCGTGCAGACCGGGTCGTAGCGCGCGGAGCGGTCGCCGGCCAGCTTGATCGCCAGCCCGGACTCAACCAGCATCTCCAGGTTGTTATACACCGTGGCCAGGCTGATATGCGGCATTTGCGCGCGGATGATCAGGAACAGCTCTTCCGCGGTGGGATGCGATCTGGTGGCGCACAGGACTGTGTAGACAGCCGCACGCTGCGACGTCATGCGCCGACCCGAGCGACGCAACAATAGTTGTAATTCCGGCATGCTGTCTGTCCCTCCGATTGTGCGTATGCTGGAGCCGCCGGGCACTGGTGATTGCCCTCCCGCGGTAGATCATTCTCTGCTCTGCCAAGCAGTATACCAGACGGCTGCCAGCTAATCAATGATAATTTATCAGAATAGTAAGTAATATTGGGAAGATTTTAAAAATTGTTGATAGTGACGGAGCTGTCCCCCTTGCCCGAGGGGGGACAGTCCCGTGATCCCGGTACCGAGCGTAAGATTCGGGAAACGGGCGCCGGTCACGCGGGGACGGGACAGTCCCTGAGCTATGCCACCGTTTCGTCGATCAATGTCTCGCCTTCCAGGCTGATGATGACGGTGCGCACGGGGATGCGGCGGCCGGCGGTCTGGATGGCCAGGTCGACGAAGCGCTGCAGGCCGCGGCAGCAGGGGACCTGCATCATGACGATGGTGATGCTGCGGATGCCGCCGTCGGTGATCATCGCCGCCAGTTTGTCGACGTAGCCTTGCGGATCGTCCAGCTTCGGGCAGGCGATGGCCAGCGCGTGATCCTGGAGGAAGCGCGCGTGGAAGTCGCCGCAGGCGAAGGCGGCGCAGTCGGCCGCCAGCAGCAGGTCGGCGTCGCGGAAATACGGCGCGGTGGGCGGCACCAGGTGCAATTGCACCGGCCACTGCTGCAAGGCGCTGGGAGCGCCCGTGGTTGGCGTCGCAGCCGGCTTTTGTGCGAACTGGCGCATCATCGAGCCCGGGCAACCGCCGGGGGCATGCGGGGCGTGATGCGGTTGAGGCGCAGGCTGCGCGTGGCGAGCGGCGTGGGCATCGGCAGGCCGTCCGATCCTGGTCAGGTGCGTCTCCACCGCCTGCTCGTCGAACTCCGGAGCATCGCGCTGGATGACTTTCAGCGCGCCGGTGGGACAATCGCCCAGGCAGGCGCCCAGCCCGTCGCAATATTCGTCTTTCACGAGTTTCGCTTTGCCGTCAATGAGTTGAATCGCGCCTTCAGCGCACGCGCTGACGCACGCGCCGCAGCCGTTACATAACTCTTCGTTGATCTCGATGATCTCGCGCACTGGCATTTTACGTTCCTCCGATGTGAAGCTGGGTTCATCGTATCCGAATGTCTCCTCACGGGCTATGACTTTCGTCATATTGGAATGAGTCAAAATAAGAAAATTAATGAAGCGGTGGAACCAAGACTCGCAGTCCGGAAGGAGGCGAGAGCCCCGCCGAGATTAGGTTAGCTGATCTATCATCGGCGGGGCTCTCGCCTCCTTCCAGACTGTGAATCTTAGTTCCGCACTTTACCTATGTTCGGGCGGGGCTCTCGCCTCCTTCCAGACTGTGAATGTTGCATTCAGCGCTTTTTTTATCCGCGATAGCGCAGGGAATCCGGCGGGGGGTGGCGAATTGCTGTGCTGTGACACCGAATACCATTAACGAGACGGAATTACTGCCGCTGGCGCGCGAGATCCTGGAACAGGAAGCATGCGCGCTGACGGCGATGGCGGGGCGGCTGGGCGACGAGTTTGCGCAGGCGGTCGGGTTGGTCCTGGCGTGCGAGGGGCGGGTGGTGACGACCGGCATGGGCAAGTCCGGCGCGGTGGCGCGCAAGATTGCCGGCACGCTGGCGAGCACCGGCACGCCGTCGCTGTTCCTGCACCCGGCGGAGGGCGTGCACGGGGACCTGGGCATGGTGGCGATGGGCGACGTGCTGCTTGCGCTGTCCAACAGCGGCGACACCGAGGAATTGAATGCCATCCTGCCGGCCATTGCGCGCATCGACGTGCCGATCATCGCCCTGACCGGCCGGCCGGACAGCCCGTTGGGGCGCGCGGCGGCGGTGGTGTTGAACACGGCGGTGGAGCGTGAAGTGTGCCCCTTCAACCTGGCGCCCACCACCAGCACCACGGCGCAGATGGCGATGGGCGACGCGCTGGCCATTGCGACCATGCGGCGGCGGCGGTTCTCCTCCGAGGATTACGCGCGGCTGCACCCGCGAGGCGCGCTGGGGCGGCGGCTGCTGCTGACGGTGGGCGACGTGATGCGCACCGGCGACGCGGTGGCGCGGGTGGCGCCGGAACAGTCGCTGCTGGAGGCGATGTTCGCCATCACGCGGGCGCACGCCGGCGCGGCGATCGTGGAGGAGGCGGACGGGACGATGCTGGGACTGATCTGCGACGGCGACGTGCGCCGGTGGCTGGTGGAGGACGAAGGCGCGCTGCACAAATCCTGCGGCTCGCGCATGAACAAGGCCCCGCGCACGGTCACCCCCGACCGGCTGGCCGCGGAGACGCTGCAGACGATGCAGAATCTGCAGATCGGCGAGTTACCCGTCATCGATTCCGCCGGACATGCGGAGGGGATGCTGCAGTTGAAGGATTTACTGAAGGTCGGGATTGTGTGAGTTCGGCGTTCGGAGTTGGTGCCCGGTTCGGTGGTCGAGTAGGCAGGGGAGCCTCTTCGCATCTTTCCACAGCTTCCGCGCCGTATCGAGACCACCGCGTTGACAGGTGAACGAGCGCTATAAGTGCGGGGCCTCGATACGGCGCGAGAGTGATGGAAAGATGCGAAAAGGCTCCCCTGCCTACTCGACCACCGGACCGGGCGCTATCATCAATAAGCATGATACAATGTGATGTACCACAACAACTAGCCACTAACCATCTTTAAAGGAGGCTATCTCTATGGAGCTGATGCAAGCGATTACCACGCGGCGGTCGGTGCGGAAGTATCTGGCGACGCCGGTGGGGCGGGAGACGCTGGAGGCGTTGATCCAGGCGGCGATTCAGGCGCCGAGTGCGATGAATACGCAGCCGTGGGCGTTCGGGGTGATCGAGGACAGCGAGACGCTACGGGCGTATTCCGCGCGGACGAAGGCGCTGCTGCTGTCGAAGGCGGCGGAGATGCCGTGGCTGGAGCGCTACCGCGAGATGTTCGAGAGCCCGGGTTACGACGTCTTTTACGGCGCGCCGGCGCTGGTGCTGATCTGCGCGAAGCCGGGCAGCGTGCATGGGGACGGCGACTGCGCGATGGCGGCGCTGAACCTGATGCTGGCGGCGCGCGGGAAGGGTCTGGGCACCTGCTGGATCGGCTTTTTCGCCTTCCTGCTGAACCAACCGGAGGAGAAGGCGGCGCTGGGCATCCCCGCGGATTACCAGATCGTGGCGCCGGTCATTGTCGGCCACCCGGACGGGGAGATGCCGGCGCCGGGGCGGGAAGCGCCGGAGATGCTGTTCTGGAAATAGCGGTGGAAAGCAGATTCACGGTCTGGAAGGGTGCGAGAGCCCCGCTCGAATATTGGTAAGCTTACCTAACATGGGCGGGGCTCTCGCCTCCTTCCAGACTGAGAATCGCACTTCCGCAGCTTGCCTGTTAACGAGCGGGGCTCTCGCACCCTTCCAGACTGAGAATGTGCCTTCCACCGCCAGGCGGAAAATCGAATATACGAAAGAAGATCTTGCATGCCGGATTCACCGATTGATTTCCGTCTCTATCTCATCACCGACCGTAACCGAGCCGGGGGGCGGCCGCTGGTGGCGGCGCTGCAGGCGGCGGCACATGCGGGGGTCAAAGCGCTGGAACTGCGCGAGAAGGATTTGTGCCCGCGGGAGCAGTACGCGCTGGCGGTGGAGGTGAAGGCGGCGCTGGGGCCGTTGGGGACGCGGATCCTGATCAACGACCGGGCGGACATCGACTGCGCGGCGGGGCTGGCGGGGGTGCACCTGCCGTCGGCCGGCCTGTCGCCGGCGGCGGCGCGGCGCTGCCTGCCGGACGGGGCGCTGGTGGCCGTGTCGACGCATTCGCTGGTGGAGGCGCGCTTTGCCGAGGAGTTCGGCGCCGATTTCATCACTTTCGGGCCGGTGTACCCCACCCCATCCAAGCTGGCCTACGGCGCGCCGCGCGGGCTGGAGGAGCTACGGCAGGTGTGCGCGACGGTGAAGATCCCCGTTTTCGCCCTGGGCGGCGTCACCCCGGAGCGCGTCGGCGAGTGCCTGGAGGCCGGCGCGCACGGCGTGGCGGCCATCGGCGCGCTGCTGGACGTGCCCAGCATTCCAGACGCGGTCGCCGCGTTTCTTGAGCGACTGCCGGCTTGACAGACGACGTTGCGAGCGGCATGATAAGCCAGTTTATTTTTCGGAGGGTACCATGGCCGAGTGTCAGAACAAGAAGAAGAACGAAGAGAAGTGCACCTGCCCGTATAAGGATTGCGAGCGACACGGCGTGTGCTGCGAGTGCGTCCGCAATCACGTCGACAGCGGCAACCTGCCGATGTGCATGAGAGAGATCAAGGCTTGATTATGGGTGAGGCGTAGTTCGTAGTAGCGCCTCTTATTGTGCAACTTGTGACCACCAAATATTTGGCAATAAAGTACCAGCCTTTCCAAGTTGCACAATATTGGTTTGTGTTCAATTTCTCCTGATTCTATCAGGAGAAATTGCATAAACGTGAGGCGCGTGCCCGTTCACGGAATAAAAGCTCGTGAGGAACTAAGAAGGAAACGTTTCCTTTTTAGATGTTCACGAGCTTTAGTTTTGGTAACGGGCACGCGCCTATAATTGTGCAACTTGCGACCACCGAAAATTTGGCAATAAAGTACCAGCATTTCCAAGTTGCACAATATGGGTTTGTGTTCAATTTGTCCTGATTCTATCAGGACAAATTGCATAAACTGACGGCGCTACTACGAACTACGCTTTCCTCTGGGTAGGAACCGACAGCGATTCGTAGAGGGCGGCGACGTTTTCCGGCGGGGTGGCGGCGTCGAAGGACCAGGCGCAGAGGGTGACGGCGGGAGCGGGGGCGGTGTCGGCGAGGACACGGTTGATGTAGTGCTGCACAGCCGCCTGGCTGCCCTCGCGCATGGTGACCGGATCGATGAGCGGCTCGAGGGTGACGCCGGGGAAGAGCACCGAGGCGGCGGCGAGGTCGGTGCCGGGTCCGAGCTGGATTGCGTCGAGTCGCGGGATGCCGGTGAAGGCGGGCAGCAGGTGGCTGGACGCGCCGCAGGAATGGTAGCCGGTGTGCGGGAAGGTCTCTGCCAATTCACGGTTGACCGGCAACACGCACTCCCGGTAGGTTTCCGCGGAGAGCAGCGACGCCGAGCAATCTCCCAGGTACAGCCTTGTTGGCCGGGCGTCGGTGGCGGCCAGGATGCGGGCGTAGACGGCGCGGTACAGTTCCCACACCTTGCGGAAGATCGCCTGCGCGCCGGCCGGGTCCTCCAGCATGAGCATGAACAGCCCCTGGCCGCACAATTGGTGGGCGGTGGTATATGGGGCGTGGATATTCATGGTGCCGGATTTCACGCCCAGGATATCGGCGGCGTCTCCGTATAACCGCTGCAGCTCGCGATACTGCTTCAGTATGTCGTCGATTACCGGATGCTCCGCCGCGGCGCGAGGGTCAAGGGCTGCGATCTCGGCGACCGACAGATCCGCCCACGGCGTGCCCGTGCTCTCCAGTGTGCTGTCCGCCGGATAATGCCAACTTGCGCCTTGCGTGCGCAGCAGCAGGTCGATGGGCTGGATGAAGAGATTGGGGTTGGGCGACGGATCGAGCGAACCCACCCCGTACCGCCCGAACAGCGCGTGCAGCAGCCGTCCCTCCGCCCGCTCGACCCGCGCGCGATAACCGGGGTCGCAGTAATAGGCTTCCCCGTAAGTGACTCCGGCGTGTTGGGTGTAGAACGCCGGCATGAAATGGAGGCTGACGGTGATGGTTGGCATGATCTATCCTTCAGGGTTCAACAGGTGGTCCATTGGCTCCTGCTGCGCTAAGGTAGGGAAACCGTCAATAGAAAAGCTTTCCTGTAGACGACGCCACTCCGCCGCGGCTGCGTGGCTTACTATGTACGGGCTTGCGTATGTTCGATTTTGGGGATTATGAGAAATATCATAATATTTCGCGCGAATCCGTGGTACATTAGCCTTATGAGCCACGATCTGACGGAGAAACAGCGGAAAGAGTTCGCGCTGGTGGAGAAGATGGTGCGGCTGACCTGCGCGGACAAGCACGGGACGCACGGGGAATTATGCGCGGACTGCGCGGGGTTGCTGGAGTACGTGGAGAAGCGTATTGCCCGCTGCCCGTATGGCGAGGAGAAGCCGACCTGCCGGAAGTGCCCCATCCACTGCTACCGGCCGGAGGAGCGTCAGCGCATCAAGGAGGTGATGGCGCATGCGGGCCCGCGGCTGTTGATGCGGGGGGATTTGGGCGCGTTGAAGCACTTGCTGCATGATCGGAAGGCGGCGCCGGTGTTGAAGAGGAAGTGACTAGTGACTAGTGATTAGTGACCGTGTAAGTGCACGGCTTAGCTATAATCGCGGTGGTCTCGATACGGCGCGGTGACTGCGGAAAGATGCGAAGAGGCTTCCCTGCCTACTCGACCACCGGGCCTGGCGCTATGTTCAGCAGTTCATTGCAATGTCACGTGCAGATACAACTCATCACTCACCTCATTCCTTGAAGGATTTTCCCGTTCTACTGCGAAAGAAGCGGCTGGGGAGTTTTTCATGGGTGATCTGCAGAAGTGCGCGTTCATTACCGGCGGGGCGCAGGGCATGGGGAAGGCGACGGCGCAGCGGCTGTTATCCGCAGGGTGGGCGGTGACCATTGCGGACATCGACGACGAGGCGGGGACGGAGGCGGAGACGGAGCTGAGCGTGCTAGGGCCGATCTCCTTTCAGCCGACCGACGTGGCGGACGAAGGCCAGGTGGCGCGCGCGTTGGGCGAGGGGGTGCGGCGCTTCGGCGGGCTGGACCTGGTGATGAACAATGCCTACGCCACCTACTGGGCGCACGTCACGGAAGTCGATCTCGCCGAGTGGAACCGCGTGCTGGGGGTGAACCTGACCAGCATCTTTCTCACCACCCGCTACGCCGAGCCGTACCTGCGCGCGCGCCGCGGGTGCATCGTCAACATTGCCTCCGTGCACGCCCTCACCGGCCTGCACCCGAACGCGGAGGCTTACGCTACCACCAAGGGGGCCATCGTGGCCATCACCAATGCCCTCGCCGTCAGCCTGGCGCCGGAGATCCGCGTGAACTGTATCTGCCCCGGGTATGTGGACAGCGCGGGGTGGGCAAAAAGCCGCACGCGCCGCATCAACGACTTCCCCGACTACCGCCATGCCCAGCACCCGGCCGGCCGCATCGGCAAGCCGGAGGACATCGCCGCGGCGGTGGCGTTTCTCGCCTCGCCGGCGGCGGGATTCATCACCGGGGAGAACCTGGTGGTGGACGGGGGGATGACGAAGAAGGTGACGGCGGAGATCGGGGAGTCGTCGTTTTAGGGGCGAGGAGTGAGGGGCATATGCGTCATGTTACGGTAACCGGTCCTGTTCGCGCCGATTGAAATCGGTGCTGCAGGGCCGTATGGCCGGGCGTCCCTCTGCAGGGACGCGGATGGTGTAATGACCGGATCTCGTTACATGACGGGGACAGACCCTGACGCTTTCCGTTGTCACGCACCGTCCACTATTCCAATCGCTTGAAGTCGTGTATTATGGTCGCAATTATTTCAGGAAAGGGGCAACTATGCCCGCAGCACAGACTGGCGACACCGTCGCCGTGCATTACACGGGGAAGCTGGAGGACGGCTCTATTTTCGATTCCTCGCGCGAGCGTGAGCCGTTCAAGTTCACCATCGGCAAGGGCCAGGTGATCCCCGGTTTCGAGCAGGCCGTCATCGGCATGGAGGTCGGCGATTCGACCACGGTGACCATTCCGGCGGAAGAGGCATACGGCGTGGTGGAGCAGGACATGATTGCCACCTTCCCCCGCGACCAGTTCCCGGCGGATATGCCGCTGAAGGTGGGCGACCGCCTGCAGCTGCGCAGCGAAGACGGCCAGGTGTTCTTTGCCGGCGTGGTGGAAGTCGACGACGAGAAGGTCAAGCTGGACGCCAACCATCCGCTGGCGGGGAAGACGTTGATTTTTGAGATTGAACGAGTGGCAGATAGCGAGTAGGCCGAATTATACATACCGGCTTACCTAACGCACCCGTAAAGGGTGCGGCTACAGGCAAGCTATGCATAAAACAGGTAAGTCAGCGGGATTGTCCCCTTGCGAGAGGCAAGCCTATCGGAGGGGACAGTCCCGCTGGTTTCATTACAGGCATTATGTTTGACAGTCAGGCATGGTTCCGCAGGGTCGGGACAGTCCCTGACGCTGGCCTCTTGCACGAGGGGGGACAGTCCCTGACGCTTTCCTCGGAGGTTTTCATGCGCACGTTACCTTTCGGCGCTACCGGTTTGCAGTTGTCCGCGGTCGGGCTGGGCGGCATTCAGTTTTCCAAAATCACGGAAGAGCAGGTCAAAATTATTATCGACCGCGCGCGGGCGCGGGGGATTAACTGGATCGAGACGGCGCACGGGTATTTCGACAGCGAGGCGAAGATCGGGGCGGCGGTGGACGGGCAGTGGGACGGGCTGCACATCATCAGCAAGTGCGGCAACCGGGACGCGGAGGGTTTTCGGCAGCGGTTCGAGGAGAGCAGGGCGCGACTGCGCTGCGGGCACTTTGGTTTGTACCAGTTTCACGGCGTGGACCGCCGCGAGGATTGGGAGCAGTTGAACGCGCCGGGAGGGGCACTGGACCTGGCGAAGCAGCTCAAGCGCGACGGCCTGATCCGGCACCTGGGGGTGAGCACGCACAGCATCGAACTTGCTGAAACGATGGTTGAGGCCGACTGGCTGGAATCCATTCAGATCCCCATCAGCTTCATCAACCGCGAATTCGAGCAGAGCCCGCTGCTGCCGCGGGCGCAGGCGCGCGGGCTGGGGATGCTGGCGATGAAGCCGTTCGGCGGCGGGCGGCTGGGCAGCGCGCGGCTGTGCCTGGGTTATGTGTACGGCCTGCCAGGCGTTTTCCCGGTGGTGGGCGTGGAGGAGCCGTGGCAGGTGGACGACCTGGCCGACGTCGCCGGCGATCCCCCCACCCTCATTGCCGAGGACGAAGCGGAGATGGCGCGCATCCGCCAGGGCCTGGGCCAATATTTCTGCCGCGTCTGCCGTTATTGCGAGCCCTGCCCGCAGGAGATCAGCATTTACGCCGCCCTGTATTTCCCCGTGTATATCAAGCAGATGGGTCCCGAGCGCGTGATCGGCAGCGGGGAACCGGCGTATATCACCAATGCGCGGAAATGCACGGAATGCGGGCAGTGCATGACGCGGTGCCCGTTCGGGTTGAAGATTCCGGAGGGGTTGAGGGCGAGCATTGCGCTGTATGATGAGCTGGTGAAGAGTCGGGTGTAATCCCTCGGAGACCAGCGGGACTGTCCCTTGATATTGGTTAGTTTGTCTATGCGAGGGGACAGTCCCGCTGATCCTATTGCTGGCGCAGGTTGTGAAAACAGGCATTGGTTCCGCTGAGCCGGGACAGTCCCTGAGCTTGCCCGTGTGAGGGGACAGTCCCGCTGATCCCATTACCGAGCGTGATACTCGGGAAACGGGCTTTGGTTCCGCTGAGTCGGGACAGTCCCTGAGCTTGCCCGTGTGAGGGGACAGTCCCGCTGATCCCATTACCGAGCGTGATACTCGGGAAACGGGCTTCGGTTCCGCTGAGTCGGGACAGTCCCTGAGCTTGCCTGGATTTGTCCTGCCGTGGGGGTTGCCCGGCGCCACCGGGGACAGTACAATGAGTTGAGCATACTGGGGATTGCCAGCGGGTAGACTGGTATCGGCACAGGAAGATTTGACGTGGCCTCATTACTGGAACAGATACATACGCCGGAAGACGTGAAGCGGCTTTCGCGCGCGGAGTTGCCGGTGCTGGCGGGGGAGATCCGCCAGGTGTTGCTGGAGACGCTGGCGAAAACAGGCGGGCACTTGGGGGCGAACCTCGGCGTGGTGGAGCTGACGCTGGCGCTGCATTACGTCTTTGACAGTCCCCGCGACCGCCTCATCTGGGATGTCAGCCACCAGTGTTACACCCACAAGCTGCTGACCGGCCGGCGCGAAGAGTTTGCTACGCTGCGCCAACTGGACGGCCTGGCCGGCTTCGCGAAGCGGGCAGAAAGCCCGCATGACGCTTTTGACGCCGGTCACGGCGGCACCTCGCTGTCCGCGGCGCTGGGCATGGTGCGGGCGCGCGCATTGCGCGGCACGCCGGGGCAGGTCGTCGCGGTCATCGGCGACGGCGCACTGACGAACGGGATGGCGCTGGAGGCGTTGAACGACGCGGGGCACGGCGGGCTGAACCTGCTTGTGGTGCTGAACGACAACGCGATGGCCATCTCGCCGAACGTAGGCGCGATGGCGCGCCACCTGAACCGCCTGCGCAGCGAACCGAGCTACCTGCGGGTGAAGGCGGGCTTGAAAGGCCTGCTGCAGCGCCTGCCCGGCGGACGGCCAGTATTAACCCTGCTGGACCGCCTCAAGGAAAGCCTCAAGCATCTCTTCGTGCCCGGCATTCTCTTCGAGGACCTGGGGTTTAAGTATTTCGGGCCGGTGGACGGCCACGACACCGGCGCTCTCATCGACGCGCTCAACCGGGTGCGGCGGGTGCAGGGGCCGGTGCTGCTGCACGTGAGCACCACCAAGGGCAAGGGGTACGAGCCGGCGGAGCAGCATGCCTCGCGCCTGCACGGCGTGCCCGCCTTCGACCTGGAGACGGGCGAGCCCATCGAGCCGCCGGCGGGCGACACCTACACGGAAATCTTCGGCGCCGCCATGTGCCGCATTACCGAGCGCGACCCGCAAGTGGTGGCGATCAGCGCGGCGATGTGCGAGGGCACCGGGCTGGCGGAGTTCCGATCGCGCTTCCCCGACCGCTGCTTTGACGTGGGCATGGCGGAGGAGCACGCGGTGACGCTGGCGGCGGGCATGGCCTGCGAGGGGCTGCGCCCGGTGGTCGCCCTCTACTCCACCTTCCTGCAGCGCGCCTACGACCAGGTGCTGCACGATGTCTGTTTGCAAAATCTGCCGGTGGTACTGGCGCTGGACCGCGCCGGGCTGGTGGGCGAAGACGGCCCCACCCATCACGGCACCTTCGACCTGTCGTTCTTGCGCATGATGCCGAACCTGACGGTGATGGCTCCCGCCACGGCGGCGGAGCTGGAGGCGATGCTGGACGCGGCGCTGGCGGCAAGCGGGCCGTGCGCCATCCGCTACCCGAAGGGCCGCGCCCCGCAGCTCGATGCCGGCGATCCGGCGGACATTGCGCGCGGCAAGGCGGCGGTGCTGCGGGACGGCGCGGAGGTGGCGTTGATCGCGGTGGGCTCCATGGTGGGCGTGGCGTTGGGCGCCGCCGACCTGCTGGCCCGGCAGGAGATTCAGGCGACGGTGGTCAACGCCCGCTTTATCAAGCCGCTGGACGCCGCCACATTGCTGGAGGTGGGGCGGCGCGTGCCGCAGGTGGTGACGCTGGAAGAGAATATGATCGCCGGCGGCTTCGGTTCCGCGGTGCAGGAGCTGTACTCTGCAGAAGGCGTCCATACTCCGGTGCACATCCTCGGGTTGCCTGATGCCTTCGTCGGCCAGGGGCCACGCGCGGTGCTGCTTGCCCGCCTCGGGCTTACCGCGCAGCATTTGGCCGCCACCGTGGCCGCGCTGTATCGCGAGGAGGCGCCGGAGGAACTGGGGGCGTGGGATGAGACGACGGCCCCTTCACGCATCGAGCACTGAAGAGGAAAGTATTCCTTTAGTTTAATAACGAGCTTGAGCTTCGTAAACGGGCACGCGCCTGACGGCGCTACTACGAGCCCACCTTTCCTCTGCGTTGGCAACGGGTTTCAGATTCGCAGGCCTTTCAGGCTCTTATCCTGATTGTCCACCATCGGTTACGTTCACTCGCCAGCGTGGTATACTAAAATGCAACTGTAAATCCTCGCGTGCGTATTATGGGATAGGATAGTGTAAGGAGACGACATGCGCATTGTTGGCTTGATGCTTGCCCTGATGCTGTGCGGGCTGTTCGTGCTGCCCGCGCTGGCGGGGGCGCCGCCGCCGGGGACCACCAAGGCGGAAGAAGAGCTGGGCAGGAAAACGGCGGAGCAGATCGAGAAGGATTACAAGCTGGTGCAGGACGAGGTGGGGCTCAAACGGCTGACGGAGATTGTCAACGCCATCGCTCCCGTTACCCAGCGCCCGCAGGTCGTCTACACGCCGAAGATCCTCGATACCGGCGAGCTGAATGCCATGGTCATTCCGGGCGGCACCATCTACGTCACCAAGGGGCTGATGAACGCGGTGGAGAGCGATGATGAGCTGGCCGGCGTGCTGGCCCACGAGATTGCCCACAATGCGCTGTGCCACGCGGAGATTATGATGAAGCGCGAGGCGCACGCCAGCCTGGCGCAACTGGCCACCGTCATCGCCACCGTTTACGCCGCGCGCAGCAACGACATCAGCACCGGCGAAGTGCTGACCATGAGCGAGCTGGTGAAGCGTTCGCTGCTGAACGGCTACAACGTGGAGATGGAGATCCAGGCGGATTCGCAGGGTATCGAATATCTATACAAGCTCAAAAAGTATAATCCGCTCGGTCTGTATTCGGTGATCCTGGGCTTCGAGCAGATGGAGCGGCACAGCCCGCAGATGGATATGGGCTACCTGAAGACGCACCCCTATTCCGACGAGCGCAAGGCGCTGCTGAAGGCACATCTGGACAAACTGGGCATCCCCATCAACCTGTGGCAGGTGGTGGGCTTCCGCGCGAAGGTGACGGAGCCGGCGAAGGGCGAGACGGGCTACACCGTGCGGTTCGGCGCGGTGGACCTGGTGACCTTCACCGAGCCGGACGACGACCGCGATGCGAAAACGCGGGCCACCGACGCCGCCGCCGCCATCAACCGCCGCCTGATGCGCGATTACATTCAACTGTATGACGTGGAGGTGGCGAAGATTGACGGGAATACGCTGTTGCGCATGCGCCGCATCCCCGTGCTCACCCTGACCGACGCCGACGCCAAGGCCGCCGGCCTGTCGCTGGACGCCCTTGCCAGCCTGACCCTGCAGCGCGCGCAGAGCGCGATCTGGCAGGAGGTGGTGAAGCGGGAAGGGTGAACGTCAGGGACTGTCCCGGCCCCGCGGAACCAGAACCGGTTCCCTTCCCCATTAACTGTTATCAGGTCCAGCGGGACTGTCCCCTCACACAGGTGAGCTTACCTGTGTGAGGGGACAGTCCCGCTGATTCTGTAACCAGGCGTGAAATTCGCAAAACAGGCTTCGGTTCCGCTGGCTCGGGACAGTCCCCAAGCAGGCGACAGTCCCCTTATATAGGAAAGCTCACCTATGTGAGGGGACAGTCCCGCTGATTCTGTAACCAGGCATGAAATTCGCAAAACAGGCTTCGGTTCCGCTGGCTCGGGACAGTCCCTAAGCAAGCGACAATCCCCTTATATCGGAAAGCTCACCTATGTGAGGGGACAGTCCCGCTGATTCTGTAACCAGGCGTGTAATTCGCAAAACAGGCTTCGGTTCCGCTGGCTCGGGACAGTCCCTAAGCAGGCGACAGTCCCAGGCGGAACTAGCCACTCGCCAGTTCTTCCAGGATCTCGGCGGCGGAGCGGACGAAGGCGGGGCAGACGTCGGTGTGGATGCTGCGCGCCATGGCCTGCTGGAATCCTTCCGGGGCGCCCAGGTCCAGACCGAGCAGCTCGCTGCAGTTGATGGAGCCGTGACGGGCGGTGAAGCGCGCGATGAACTCGCGGACCAGGCCGTAGCAGCGCGTTTTGCCGTCGGCATCCGCGGCTTCCGTGTAACCGGAGCGGCCGCCCAGCGCCATAATCGCCCCGGTGACCGCGCCGCAGGTTTGCCCCGAGCGCCCCATGCCGCCGCCGAAGCCGGAGGCGAGCCGCAGACACAGCTCACGATCCAGACCCTGCAGCGGGCCGTAGGTGGAAAAGACCGCCTGTGCGCAGTTGGAGCCTCCGGCGAAGCAGGCCAGCGCATCTTCAACGTGACTCATCGCAATACCCTCCCCGGGTTTAGAATTGGGTAGCGGCGGTTGTTTTCCTCTTTTCGCTCAGGGACTGTCCCGACTCAGCGGAACCAGAGCCTTCATCAGATTATACGCCGGTGCTGGGATCAGCGGGACTGTCCCCTTAATCGGCAAGCTTTCTTATACGAGGGGACAGTCCCGCTGATCCCAGCACCGGCATTATATTTGGTGACGGGCTCCGGTTCTGCTGAGTCGGGACAGTCCCTGAGGCTGAACAGTCCAGGACATAACTAGCCAGCAGGCACTTCATCGGCTACAATAGGTCTGATGACCACCGACAGCCAACACGACTGGGAAGATGTCCTGTATTCCGCATTGGTGCAACGCGACCGGGAAGGGATTGCGCAGGCGGTGGAGGACGTGCACGCGGCGGACTTGGCGGAGTATTTTCTGGAGCTGGACGAGCCGAATCAGATTGTGTTGCTGGACGCGCTGAGCGACGAGCAGGCGGCGACGCTGCTGGACGAGCTGGCGCCGGACGAGCAGGCGGACGTTCTTGACCTGCTGCCCATCGAACGCACTTCCGACATCCTCGACGAAATGCCCCCCGATGAAGCGGCCGACCTGCTGGCCGAGTTGCCCACGGCGGAGGCGAACGCGCTGCTGGAGCGCATGGAGCCGGAGCAGGCGGACGACGTCGCCGAGTTGATGGGCTATCCGGAGGACACCGCCGGCGGGCTGATGACGAAAGACTTCATGACCGTCAGCCCCGACGAAACCGCGGCCGAGGTGATCAGCCGCCTGCGCGCGCACCACGGCGACGCGGAGATGATTTATTATCTCTACGTGCTGGACGAGGACGAGCGGCTGCTGGGCGAGGTGACGCTGCGCGACCTGATCGTCTGCCCACCGGACACGCTGCTGAGCAAGGTGATGCGGCGCGAGTACCCCAGTGTGGCCGTCGATCAGCCGGAGGACGAGGTGGCGGAGATCGTGCGGCGGCATGACCTGCTGGCGGTGCCGGTACTGGACGCGGAGGGGCGGCTGCTGGGCATCATCACGGTGGACGACATCGGCGACGTGGTGCAGGAGGCGGCGGCGGAGGACGTGCTGGAGTCCGGCGGCGGGACCACGCCGGCGGAGGAAATGCGGCCGTGGGCGGGGCTGCCGGGCTGGCGCACGGGCCTGCTGGCGCTGGCGGGCGGGCTGCTGGGCGCCGGGTTGATCTGGTTTTTTGCCGGCCTGCTGCGCGGCGATTGGAAGGATGTCGGGCTGTTGTTGCCGCTGGTGCTGATCCTGGGCATTTTCGCGGGGAACCAGGCGGCGCTGGCGATGGACCGGGCGTACGAGAGCGCGGTGGAGCGGCGGCAGCTGGCGCGCGTGTTCCTGCGCGAGGTGTTGGCCGGACTGGCGCTGGCGATCATCGGCGGGGCGCTGGCGGCGGCGGTGATTTTCATCCTGCATTTCAACCGCGCCAGGCTGACGACGCTGGCCATCCCGGCGGCGCTGGGCCTGTGGACCGCGGCCGTGGCCGGCGCGCTGGGCGCGGTGGCTCTTCGCCGCGGGGGCGACCGGATGAGCTCCGCCTCGACCACTCTCATCGTGGTGGCGGCGCTGCTGCTGGCGACGGCGGTGTATCTGGCGGTGGCGCGGGCGATGATCGGGTAAGGTCAGGGACTTTTTCTTAATACCGTTCAATTTTCGATTTTTGATTTTTGATTTTCGATTTCTTCTTCCCGGGTAACCCTTCGTCTCAGTCGCACACGCCAGTCCTGCCGAGTTGTTTTCGCACTTTCGATCCACCCCCAGGAAACGGCTTCCAGCGGACACGGTTTCCGTATGACCACACGGCTTCGAAATTCGGTGACCAGCGCGCCAGGGGCGGCGCGCACTACAGGAAGACAACAATCGAAATTAAACGGGGGGACAGTCCCGTGGTTGTGAAAGCGGTGTTGAGGAAGGCGCACGGCAACAGGTCCTGCGGGCACGGGACAGTCCCTGAGCTAGTTTCGAATCGCTTTGAATGCCGCTCTTAACCGCTCCGGATCTTTCTTCCCGGGACGGGCTTCCACGCCGCTGTTCAGGTCGACGGCATAGGGATTGGCGAGGCGGATGGCTTCCGCCACGTTGTCCGGGTTGAGGCCGCCGGCGAGGATGATGGGGAGGCCGAAGGTGGTGGCTTCGCGGGCGAGGGTCCAGTCGAGGGTCTGGCCGGTGCCGCCGTGCATGCCTTGCACTTTGGCATCCAGCAGGAAGGCGCAGGCGCCGGCGGGGTTGCGCAGCGGGGCCAGGTCTTCGCGGGTGGCGAGGGGGATGGCGCGGATGAGCGGGTAGGCGTGCGTCACGGGCGGATTGGCAATCCGCGCTCCATGTAATTGTGCGGCGCGGCAGCCGGTATGGGACAGCAGGTCCGGTATGTTGGGCTCGTCGACGAGCACGGCGACGGCCGTGATGAAGGGGGGCAGGCCGGCGATGATTTCGCGGGCGGCGTCGGGCGTGATGCAGCGCGGGCTCTTCCGGTAGAAGATGAACCCGAGGGCGTCCGCGCCTAGCTCGATGGCGAGGTGCGCGTCTTCTTTATTGGTGATGCCGCAGATTTTGATACGCATACGAGCATTAAGTTCGTGAACGGGCACGCGCCTGACGGCGCTACTACGAGCCCGAATCACGGGCGCTGAAATTGCTGGTTGAAAAACGCTCGGATTGTGGTAATATGGACTTAGCGTATCTTATCACGACGCGGAAGCGGCGTGAAGCCCCGGGACGAGGGAAACATGAAAGCTTCAATTCTCATGGCATTCGCGTGCGCCGCGCTGGCGCTGGCACTGTTCGCCGGGTGCGGCACCACGACCGGCGGCACGGGCACCGGGTACGGGTCGGACGCCGGGCCGTGGCCGTCCGGGCCGAACCGTACCGCCAATACGCCCACGCCCCCCACCGAGCAGACGCCGCCGGCGGCGCTGGCCGTGCTGTTGCGCGGGAAGACGGCGGAGGACCAGTCGCTGGAGCTGGAGGTGACGCAGGTCGACCTGAAATACGGCGACCAGTGGGTGCCGGTGGCCAACCGCGACGCCATTGCGAAGATCGAGACGCTGCCGTTGCGCCTGGGGGCCAAGGGGAACACCGCCATGCTGGCGGCACCGAAGACGCGGGTGCCGAAACGGAAATACACCCACCTGCGGCTGCGCTTCGACGACCGCAAAACGAAGCTGGTGGCCGGCGACAAGAAGCTGCCCCTCACCCTGCAGGCCACGCTGGAGCTGGGCGAGTGGACGCCGGATGAGAAGGCACTGAACACGCTGATCGTCAACCTGGACGGCACGAAGGTGACGGTGACGAAGAGCAGCGCCACATTGCCGCCGGCCGCACTGACGGTGACGAAGACCACCACCGCCGCCGGCGTGAGCGGCAAGCTGGTGCCGCCGATGCCTACCGCGCGGGTAGACGTGTTCTGGGGCAATACCAAGTTCGTACTCGGCACCGCCGCCCCCAACGCGCAGGACGGCAGCTTCCAGATCGGCAGCCTGCCCGCCGGCGCGTACCGACTGGAAGTGACCAACCCCGGTTACCACCGCGCGGAGACGCCGAAGGAGCTGCTGCAGTTGGACGACAAGGCGGTCGAGCTGGGGGAGATTCAGATGGTGAAGAATGAGTGATTAGTGATTAGTGACTAGTCACTAGTCACTAGTCACTAGTGGTTAGTGGCGAGTGAACAGGGCCGGTTTCTGTAAACCGGTCCTGTTTTCATTACCGGGACACTCGCCACTAGTCACTCGCCACTCGCCACTATATAATGAACGCATGCGCATCGCGCTGCTCGTCATCATCATAGTGCTGCTGCTGCCGGCCGGCTTGCTTGCGGAGGATCCGCGGGAGCTGGGGGAGGGCATTGCCTTCGTTGGGCGCGGGCAGTATGCGGAGGCGGTGCAGGCGCTGCAACCGCTGGAGGATGAGCTGGGCGGGGACAGCGTGCTGCAGTATTGGCTGGGGCGCGCGTATTACGGGCTGCACAATTACCGGCTGGCGGCGGGGCACCTGGGGCAGGCGGCGGAGGTTGACGCCACCAATTACGAGGTGTGCGCCTGGCACGCGCGGGCTCTGCGGCAGGCGGGGGATTACCCGGCGGCGCTGCAGGCGTACGCGGATTACACGGCGCGCTTTCCGAATGACGACCGGCTGCTGGTCGAGTATGCGTCCACGCTGGCGCTGGCCGGCGACCTGGCGGGGGCACGGGCGCTGCTGGGGCAGCTCATTGCCCGCCGGCCGGGGTCGGACGCGCTGAAGCTGATTGTGGATGCCCTGGCCACGCAGGAACGGCTGGAGCCGCCGCTGAGCCTGCAGACGAAGAATTTCACGCTGCAATACACCCCCGCCGAACGCGCGCGCGATCGCGTATTCACCGCGGTGGAGACGGCCCGCCGCCAGGTGAGCGAGGCGACCGGTATCGAGGTGAGCGGCTTCCGCGTGCTGCTCTTTGCCGACGGGGATTCCTACGTGCGGTATGCGCGGGTGCTGCTGCCCGACGCGCGCGACCTGCACGCGGTGGCCTTTTCCTCGCCGGGGCTGCTGGTGCTGTGCTCGCCGGACGCGTGGCCCGAGGGCAAGCAGGATGATAAGACCGTGGGCAATATCTTACGGCACGAGATGGCGCACCTGGCGATCCTGCAGCGCGGGCATGGCGAGGGGCTGCCGCTGTGGCTGAACGAGGGGCTGGCCTGCCACTTCGGCGGCTGGGGCGGCCAGCGGCAGGGCATGCCGCCGGCGGCGCCGATGGACCTGCGCCGGCTGGACAGCGCCTTCCTCGGCCGCGACTCCACCTCCGCTTATGCGCAAGCCGACGCCATGGCCACCGTGATGGCCGGCCGGCTGAACGGTCCGGCACTGCTCGCGCTTCTCGATCAGCTCGCCAACGGCGTGCCGCTGCCCACCGCGTATGCGCAGTTGGCGGGGGAAGCGTTTGAGGTGTTTTTGAAGGAGTGGCCGGCAAGATATAAGCAACTGGCTGTCCGTTCCCAAAACTAGCGCTCGTTCTCAACGCAGCGGAAAGGTGGGCTCGTAGTAGCGCCGTCAGGCGCGTGCCCGTGCACGAAACTAAAGCTCGTAATCGTCTAAAAAGAAACGTTCTCTTTTTGGTTCCTCACGGGCTTTAGGTTCGGTAACGGGCACGCGCCTGACGGCGCTACTACGAGCCTGCCTTTCCGCTTCGTTGGGGACCTGACGGCGATAGCAGGAGCGGGCGGGGTTGCGTTGAATGTAGGGGGCATGGGGCATGATCGGCTGGACCGGCGGCGGCTGCGGGTGCGACCGCTGGCGGAGCGGCGGCACAAGTTGGAGATGGCGGCGATTGCAGTGGATCCGGAGGCGCCGGTGCGGCTGGATGAGGCGATGGCGGCACGGGTGCAGCGGGCGGCCGCGCGGGTTGTTGCCGCCCGGCGGAATGGGCGGCCGGTGATGCTCACCTTCGGCGCGCATTTGATCAAAAACGGGTTGGGACCGGTGGTGATCCGCCTGCTGGAGGAAGGGTGGCTGACGCACGTTGCCACCAACGGTGCGGGCTCGATCCACGACTGGGAGTTTGCCTTTCTGGGGCGCAGCACGGAGGACGTGCGCGCGAATACGGCGGCGGGCGCCTTCGGGCTGTGGGAAGAGACGGGCAAATTCATCAACCTGGCAGTGGCGGTTGGCGGCGTGGAAGGGCTGGGCTACGGGGCATCGGTGGGGAAGCTGATCATGGAGGACGGGCTGCAGATGCCTTCGCGTGCAGAGGTGGGGGCGCGGATTGCCGAGTTGACCGCGGGCGAGACGCTGGGGGCGCTAGCCGATCTCTACTATTTACTCTCCGAATTCGAACTGCCGGCCGGTTGGCTGCCGGTGGCGCACGCGGCGACAGCGTGCAGCGTGCAGGCCGCGGCCTGGCGGCTGGGCATCCCCTTCACCGTGCACCCAGGCATCGGCTACGACATCATTTACACCCATCCGATGAACTGCGGCGGGGCCATCGGGCGCGGGGCGGTGCGCGATTTCCTGAGCTATGCGGCGGCCGTGCGGCAGCTCTCCGGCGGCGTGCACCTGTCCGTTGGCTCGGCCATCATGGCGCCGATGATCTTCGAGAAATCCCTCTCCATGGCGAACAACCTGGCGCTGCAGGAAACAGGGGCGCCGCTCTCCGATTATTACCTGCTGGTGAACGACCTGCAGCCGGGCGAGTGGGACTGGTCGCAGGGCGAGCCGCCGATGGACCATCCGGCGTATTACCTGCGCTTCTGCAAGACTTTTCACCGCATGGGGGGCGAGCTGGATTACCTGTGTTTGGATAACCGGGCGTTGTTGGTGGGGTTATATCAGGCGTTGCGAGGGGCTTAACCGTTATACGGGGACAGTCCCGCTGATCCTGTGACCGGGCATCAAATTCGGAGAACGGGCAAGAGTTCCGCTGAGCCGGGACAGTCCCTGAGGCTTGAAACTGTTATACGGGGACAGTCCCGCTGATCCTGTGACCGGGCATCAAATTCGGAGAACGGGCAAGGGTTCCGCTGAGCCGGGACAGTCCCTGAGGCTTGAGGGGAGTGGCCATGTATACGGTTGGGGTGATTGGGCTGGGGAATATTGCGGCGATGTATGGGAAGCCGGGGGAGCGGACGCCGTATTGCCACGTGGGGGGTATCCGGAAGAGCGAGAAGGTGCAACTCGTGGCGGTGGCAGACCGACTGGAGCTGGCGCGGGAGGTGTTTCGCGAGCGTTGGGGCGAGGCGTTTCCGGAGGCGGCGTATTATGACGGCAGCGCGTCGCTACTGGCGGCGGGGGCGCCGGACATCGTGGCGGTGTGCGTGCGCGGGCCGGAGCATTACCAGACGATGATGGAAGTAATCGCCGCCGGGCCGAAGGCCGTCTTCCTGGAAAAGCCACCGAGCTGCTCGCTGGCGGAGATGGACGAGATGGTCGCTGCCGCGAAGGCGAAGGGGATTCCCATCACCGTCTCCTACTCGCGACACTGGGCGCCGCACGTCCTGCGGATGCAGCAATTGGTGCGGGAGGGGCTGATCGGGCAGGTGCGGACGGTGATCGGCTACACCGGTTATGCCTTCCTCTCTTTTGCCAGCCACGTCACCGATCTTATCTGCCAATTCGCCGGCTACTGCCCGGCCAGCGTGTATGCGCGCGGGCATACGATGGGGGTCGATGAGCTGCCCGAGGGGTACGAGCTGGAGCCATACCTGGACAACATGCTGATCGAATTCGCCAACGGGGTGCACGGCACGCAGGTCGGCACTAACGGCGAGCACGGCGGCTTTTACTGCGACGTGCTGGGCAGCGAGGGTATGGTGCGCGCCGGCATGTATATTCCGCCCGTTGCCCTTGATAAAGATCGGAACCCCATCCCGCTGGAGATGCCGCCGGCGGCCAGCGTGTTTACCGTCGCCTACGACCAGATTGCTGATTATTTAGATGGGGGTCCCCTGCCCCACTGCACGGATCACGACTTTGTGGTGGTGAACGAGATCGGCTTCGCGGGGATCGAGAGCGTGTTGACGGGGAGGCCGGTGCGGGTGCCGAATGGGAACCGGGGGCGGAGGGTTTGGGCGAATGGGTGAGGCGCCCTCTCGGTTTTTCGAGCACGGCGCGCATGCCCGCCGGCCTGCCCCGGCCTTCAAAGGCCGGGCTATTGTTAGATGCCGGATCAATCCGGCTTGATACAACAGAAAGTGAGCCTTTCAGGCTCTTTACGGCAAACTGGTTTTGGGGGTAAACGGGCGGATTTTGGGCAAAATAGGTTTAAAAAGGGCCTGTTTTGGGTATAGAGCATATAGTCTACTCTGGGGTTTCTTCGTTTCCGCTGCTTATCTGTAGAGAACCTTTCTCTTCACGACTTATCTACGAGAACAGTTCCTGTTGGAGACAGTCCCTGCAGCGGGCGTAGTTCTTTTCCTCACAAGCACCAGATTCGGGGACAGTCCCCCGATGAGCTTTCCCAGGTTCGGGCGGGGCTCTCGCACCCTTCCAGACTGAGAGTTCTGATAATCAGCGGAACTGTCTCCTCGCATTGGTAAGCTTACCCATGCGAGGGGACAGTCCCGCTGATCTTGTTACCGGCGCCAAATGAGGAGGCTGGCGTTGGTCCCGCTGAGTCGGGACAGTCCCTGAGCTGGTTAGTTTGTATGGCAAAATGGTTTTGCGGGAAAAGCGAGCGATTTTTGCCAAAACAGGTTTAAAAAGCGCTTTTTTTGGGTATAGAGTATATACAAAGCCGACAGGCGTTCGGTGGGTTGATCTACCGGGAGCCGGGCTTTCCTCTGAGGTTTTCTTTCTTTTCCACTGCTATTTGCTACGGACGATGCGTGCCTGTTTTGCGATAGGACTCCATAGGACTTATAGGTCTTATACGACTTATTGGACGATCGAGCATCAAGTGCTTTTCACCATGATTCGACGAAGGGGATGCTTCATGCCTACACCGATTCAACTGAACGACGACGAGGCGCGGGGGCTGGCGGATGTGCTGGTGGATGCACTGGCGCAGGCGGAGGCCGACCGCGCGGAGTATATCGAGCAGCTCAACGACAACCGGGCGCTGTTCAAGAACGCGCAGGAGCGGACGGACGCGCCGTTTGCAGGGGCGTGCAATCTGCACGTGCCGCTGCTGCGCTACACGTCCAATGCGCTGGCGGCGCGGGAGGTGCGGGCGCTGCTGGGCACTGCGCCGTTCGTCTTCGTGGAGGGGCGGTCGCCGCGAGGACTGGCGCTGGCGGGGGAGACGGAGAATTTCCTGTACGAGCAGCTCCGCCGGCAATTGCACTTCCGCGACATCTGGCGACCGGTGATCCAGGAGGCGAACGACGACGGGTGCAGCGTGACGTACTACCGCTGGAAAACGCGGCAGGAGAAGAAGCTGCATTACGTGGCGGCGCGGCAGACGGTGCGGGACCCGGAGACGGGCGAGGTGCTGGAGCAGGCGGGCCAGGTGGCGCAGAAGCGGCTGCCGGTGGTGACCTACGACGGGCCGGAGATCACGCGGCTGCCCATCGAATTCGTGGGCACCTACCCGGCGGCGATGGCGGACCTGCAGGAGTCGCAGGGGGTCTACGTGCGGATGACGGAGACCGGCAACGATTTGCTGGCGAAGGTGATCAGCGGCGATTACGGCAAGCGAGCGGTGGAGCGGCTGCGCGACTGGCGGGCGAAGGGCAACACCGGGCAGATGCGGCGATCCGACGAGGAGAACGCCGGCATCGACATCAGCGACGCCTCGGTCAATGTCGACCGTTCCTTCCACAACACCCCTTTCGAGATCACCGAGTGGTACTGGCGCTATCCGCGGACGAAAAACGAGCCGGCGGAGGACTGGCTGATCACGCTGCACGCGGACAGCCGGACCGTCTTGCGCGCCATCCCCAATCCGTGGGGGCACGGGAAGCGGCCCATCGTGGTGAGCCGCATCCTGCCCGCCAAATACGGCATCATCGGCACCAGCGTGGCGGACATCTCCGGCAACACGCAGCGCTTCATTACGCTGCTGCTGCGGTTGATGGTGGACGGCATGACCTGGCGCACCAACCCGGCGTGGGCGTTCGGCGCGGGCGTGACCCCGGACGAATTCAAAAAGCTGATGGAGAACATGGCGCCGGGCTACAAGTTCCGCACGAATTCCGAGGATCTCACCAAGGCCATCCAGCAGTTCGGCGAGGTGGGGGTGGACCCGCAGGCGGTGATCCCCATCATCGAGGTGCTGCGGTCGTATGACGAGCGGGCGCTGCTGTCAGACGTGTTCCGCGGGCAGGCGCAGCCGCGCAACGTGACGGCCACCGAGGTGGAGCAGATGCTGACCGAGGGGCAGGAGCTGATCCTGGACATGACCGACACGCTGGCGGAGTCGATGCGGCAGGCGGCGGAGCTGATATTGGAGCTGGATTACCAGTTCGCCACGCATGAAAGCATCGAGGAGCTGTGGCGGGTGGCGAACCCGCAGAGCCTGATTCCGCCGTATATCGCGCTGGCGGAGACTTACGACCTGGAGGCGGCGGGCACGCGGCAGACGAGCAACGCGGCGCTGAAGCGGCAGCGGGCGGTGGAGCTGTTCACCGCGCTGCGGGACGACCCCTTCGTGAACGCCGACCCCAGCGGGCGGCGGCAGTATGCGCTGCGCAAGCTGCTGGTGGTGGACGGCTTCGGCCAGCGCACCCCGCAGGCGTTGATCGGGCGCGAGGAGGAGGCACAGGCGGTGCCCATCGTGCAGCGCTCGGCGGAGATTGTGGGGCAGGCCGCGCAGATCGCCACCATGGCAGCGGCGGCCAATGCGGCGGGGGAACCGGCCGCGGACAAAACGGACGGAGGTATGCATGGGGAGAACGACGCTGCTTCAGGAGCAGCAGGACTGGGTGGAGCTGCAGCAATGCCGGGGATGGGCGCGCCTGCAGGCGCACCTGGAGGGGCTGCAGGGTAGCGACCGGGAGGCGCTGGAGACGATGTCTCCGGACAACATCGCCCTGCCCCGCGCGCAGGGCCGGCTGGAGGGGCGCAAGCAGGCGTTGACCTTCCCGGCGCAGCGGCTGGGGGATCTGGTGGCGGCGTTGAGGCAGATGTGAGCGATGGAAGGTTGGAAGATTGGATGGCTGGATGAGTGAGTAGTGAGTAGTGAGTAGTGAGTGTGCCGGTTTGGTGGTTGAGCAGGCAAATGAGCCTTTTCGGATCTCTTCACTGCTTGCTTGCCGTATCGAAACCACCGTATTTATCGCGCCTGTTCACGTAAAGTTTGCCTATATACACGGTGGTTTCGATACGGCTCGGGAGCGACGGAAAGAGTCGAGAAGGCTTACTTGCCTACTCAACCACCGGAGTGGTGACTCTACAGCCAGGCTTACCTGTTAGCATGGTGGTTTCGATACGGCTCGAGAGCTGTGAAAAGATGCGAAAGGTTTACTTGCCTACTCAACCACCGGACCAGTGACTATTCATCCAGGCTTACCTTACCGCATCCGTAAAGGGTGCGGCTACGGACTGGTCATTCTTCCGACCTTCCACTCTTCCAACGATGCGAAAGGAGCACACCTTGATCGAAGATTATGACGCGGCCTTGCCGGAGGAGGGGGAGCCGCTGGAGGCGGAGGCGTACGGTGATGCATATGCCGAGCTGGAGGCGGAGTATTACCCTTCGGATGACGAGACACCCGCAGAATATTCCGACGAAGACGGACGTGAGCTGTATGAAGGCGATATCCCCGACGAGGGGCCGCCGGAATACTTGACTGACGAAGGGTTGTTCGACGAAGGGTTGTCCGACGAGGAGCTGACGTACCGCGAGCGCTATGAGAACCTGCAGCGGCTGATGGGCCGGCAGGCGAACGAGCTGGGGGAGCTGCGCCAGCGTTTAAACAGCGCGGCGCATCTGTCTGCCGGGGATGAGGGGTTGGAGGCCTCGCAGGACGTCCCGCCGATCGAGCTGGATCAGGAATACGACTCGTTGACGGAGACGGTGCAGCCGTGGGCGGATGAATACTACCGGGAGTACCTGGACCTGGGCTTCGGCGAGGAGGAAGCGGCGGAGCGCGCGTGGAGCAAGGCGTATGCCGAGCACAGCCGCGTGACGGAGCTGGCGGAGCGCATTGCCGACAAGAAATACGGCAACCTGGCGCCGCTGGTGGAGCTGGCCGCCGGCCCACACGTGCTGAAAGAGGCGGTCGACACGGTGTTTTCCGTGGCCCCGACCGACAGCATCAGTCCGGATGAGGTGCTGGAGGAGATGATCCGCCAGTATCCCATCGGCGAATTCATGAAAATCCCGCAGGAGTACCACCCGGTGCTGGTGGCGCTGGCGCGCGATCTGATGATCGGCCGGCGCTTCCGCGAAGGGCAGTTGGTGCCGGCGCACCCCCGTCCCGCCCCGGTGCCGCATACCGGGCCCGGCGGCAGGATGCAGGGCGGCAACGCCGTCAGCCCGGCCTACGCCCAGCGCATTGCCCGGTGGCGGCAGGTGATGGGGCGGACGGGCGAAGGCATTTCCGACGAGCAAGTGCTGGCGCGGATGAAGGAGTATGAGCGGGAGGGGCAGCGGTAAGCAGGCAGGCGGTGGAAGGCACATTCACAGTCTGGAAGGGTGCGAGAGCCCCGCCCGGATCCAGGCAAGCCTTCCTATTTACGGCGGGGCTCTCGCCTCCTTCCAGACTGAGAATCGCACTTCCGCAGCTTACCTATTCAAGGGCGGGGCTCTCGCTTTCTTCCAGACTGAGAGTCTCGCTTGCAACGCTTGACTATTTTCGAAAGGGAGATCAGATGACACGTAATACGCAATCCGCCCCGGTGGTGACCGACACGGCGGTGGAGACCCGACCTGATACGGATGTGCAGCTTCCGGAGCTGCCGGACACGTTCGTCGCGCCGGCGCAGCATGCGCTGCTGCAGGTGGAGACGCTCCCCGGCTACCATGCTTCGCTCTGGAACGACAATGACCTGGGCTTCGCGAAGATGAAGGCGGCCGGCGTGCTGCCGGCGGACGCGAACTGTCCCTATATCCCCGAGCACGAGCGCAAGCGGTTGCGCGCCGGGTTCCATCACGGCTTCCTCTGTCTGGGCGACCTGGTGATCGGCATCGAGACCGAGAATCACTATCGCGAGCGGCTGGAGGTGACGGTCGTGCAGCCCGCGCAGGACCAGTTGCAGCATCTGCCGGTGGCGCCGGAAGGTGCAACCAAAGGGGAGACCACCTACGCGCAGACCAAACGCGCGGGGGTGGTGCCCGTGCTGCGGCACGCGTAGGGACGTTCCCTCCCCCCCCCGGCCCCCCTCTCCCACTGAGAGGGGGGAGAGGATGATGGGGGAGGGTACTGATTGGATTTATTCGAGTAAGAAGGAGCACAACGATGGCAAAGCATGTCTATGCCTTTCGCAATATCTTCGGCGGGATTGTGCCCGTGGTGAAGGTGACGGCGGGGGAAGTGATCGGAGCCGGGTACGGCATTCCGGTCAAGTTATCCGGCGGCAAGCTGGTCGATGCGGGTGATAACCCCGCGGGCATTTACGGTTGGAAGGTCTCGGAGGCCGCCGCTGCGGATACCGATCTCATCGACGTGGTGCCGGGGTATCCGGGCATTCAGGCGTTGATGGCGGAGTCGGGCACGTTTGCGACCGCCCTCATGGAAGACTGTGTGAGCCTGAACAAGGACACCGGCGGCATCTACACCGTCAACATGAACGGCGCAGCGGAGAACCTGTCCGTGAAAGTGAAGGAGCGCTTCACCGACCTGCACGGCAGCGTGCGGGTGTGGGTGGAAGCGGCGTATGACACCAGCCAGGCGCTGAACGACTAGTAATCGGTTGTCATCCCTCTACAGTGAAACGCTGTAAGGTAAACCGAGAACTCTTCCTGTGCCCCGTGCGGTTTAGTGGCTAGTGGCTAGTGGCTAGTATCTGAGCTTGGTCAGGTTTTCGAACGGCAGATCAGGCTTGCACGCACAGGAACACGCACCATTTGCCACTAGCCTCTTCAATAGGAGGAATATCCATGTCCACAACTTACGCATCGCTTCCGGTGGGGGTGTTCACCAAAACCCTGAAGGATGTGTTTCTCAACGAGGCGGGCAAAGTTACCAACTACATCGACAAGCTGTATGACGTGACGCGCACCGACCTGATACAGAATACCTACCAGAGCTTCGCGGGGCTGGGCCCGGCGAACACCTGGAACGGCGAAGAGACGATCAGCTACGAGACCATTCAGGCGCGCTACCAGACGACCATCACGCAGATCTTCTATCGCAAGGGCGTGAAGTTCACCTGGAAGATGAAGAAATACGAGCAATACGGCCTGATGCGCGACATGATTACCTCGCTGGCGCGCGCCATGGCGCAGACGAAGCAGATCTTCGGCGTGTCCTTCTTCAACAGCCAGTTGGCCGGCGGGGGCGGCAGTACCCCGTGGAACGCGACGGAAGGCAAGTTTCTGTTCGACGCGAACCATCCGCTGGCCAACAGCGGCACCTACACCAACCTGATCTCCGGCGCGCTGTCGGTTTCCACGCTGCAGACGGCCATCACCACGCTGTTCAAGACCCCGGACGACCAGGGCAACGTGATGGGCATCAAGCCCGCGCGGCTGTGGGTGGCGCCGGACGGCTACGCGAACGCCGTCGAGGTGGTGAACAAGGGCATCGGCCTGCGCTCCGACACCGACAAGAACACGAAGAACTTCTTCGACGAATACGGCATCGAGGTGACGGCCTGCGAGTACCTGACCGATCCTGACGGCTGGTTCCTGCAGGGGGACTACAACAAGGCCATCTGCGAGATCAGCGCCGACCTGGAGCAGTCGCAGTGGGTGGACAACGACGACAAGGGTACCATCCACGACGCCATCTTCGCCCTCAACGTAGGGGCGCTGGACTGGCGCGGCTGGGTCGGGTCCAAGGGCGCGTAGCGTTCCGAGTTTGAAGTTGATGGTCTGGTTCGGGCCAAGCGGTGTGGCATCCCGATTCATCGGGACCTGCCGGTGAAACCGCCGTCCGGCCAGGAGGCGCAATTGCGCCTGAGACGCGGTCCCCGTGCCTTACGTGGGGACGGGGACCGCGTGAAGATTTTGCGAGCAGGAGAGTCAGCGGCACTCCCAGTGCCTGGTCATGCTCGGGCGGGGCTTTCGCATCCTTCCAGACTGAGAGTCTTAGTTGGTTAGTTTACCTGAGGACGAGCGGGGCTCTCGCACCCTTCCAGACTGTGAGTCTTAGTTGGTTAGTTTACCTGGGGACGGGCGGGGCTCTCGCACCCTTCCAGACTGAGAATCACACTTTCACCGTTTGCCGGCAAGACGTGCGCCGGCACTCTCCACGACTGGAATTCAGAAAGGAAACCGTATGGCACCGACACCATGGACTCGAGCGCAGTTGCAGGCGCGGGTGTTTGCGGACCTGGGGCAGCAGGATTCTCCGGACAACGAGTTGCTGACGGAGGCGCAGGTGCAGGATGCGCTGGCCATTGCCGAGGGGCAGTTCGCACGCGATGCGCGGGCGCTGCGGCGGACAGCGACGTTGACGGCGGTGAGCGGCCAGGCGGGGTACGCGGCGCCGGAGGATATCTACATTATCGTGGACGTGACCGCCGGCAGCGACACGGCGCCCTTGCGGGCGACGGATGAAGGGAACCTGGCGAAGCATGACGCCGGCTACCGGCAGGAGGCGGCCGGCACGCCGCACTACTGGTACCCCACCCGCCCCGGGTGCTTTGCGCTGTATCCCCCGCCGAACGCCGCCGTGCCGACGCTGACGGTGGACGGTTACTGCACCCCGTTGAACGTGGGCGGCGGCGTGGCCGGTATCACACGGAGCGGCAGCACCGTCACGGTGACCACCGCCGTGCCGCATCACCTGCGCACCGGCGACAGCATCGTCATCAGCGGGTGCAGCGATGACGCATTCAACGGCGCGTGGTCCGTGCAGGCGACCGGCGCGACCACCTTTACCTTTTCCCATGACGCCGGCGGCACGGTCGAGGAAAGCGGCGCCATCCACTATGTCGGCGGGTGCCTGCCCATGCTGGGCGAAGACGACATCCCACCGTACCCGCTGACCTACCGCCCGGCGCTGGCCTTTTACGCCGTCTTCTGGCTGTCCCGCCTGCAGTTGCGCAGCGATCCGCAGGCGCAGGACGCCGGCCAGGCCGCTTTCGCGGCGTATGTGGACCTGGTGCGGCAGTATTTGGGCGGGACGGCGATATAAGAGCCGGTCCGGTGGTCGAGTAGGCAGGCGAGCTTTCTCGCATCTCCTCATCACTCTCATGCCGTATCGAGACCACCTTTCCTTTCGTACCCGTTCACACAAGGCTTTCTAATGTGCGCTGTGGTTTCGATACGGCGCGGGAACTGCGGAAAGATGCGTAAGGCCCACTTGCCTACTCAACCACCGAGTTGGACGCATATTTATCACTTTCAGGATTTTTCCTAATCATGATCTATCGGTTTACACATGGATCACCGGAGATTGAGGCATTCACATGGCCAATGAGCAAACGATTACCCTTACCGATTTTTCACCCGGGCTGTTGACGAACGCGGACGCCAGGGCGCTGCCGCCGGGCGGGGCGCAGGTGTGCCGGGACGTGGACACCGACCGCGGAGATTTACGGGTGCGGGCCGGGCGCGGGCCGGCGGTGCGCTGCCCGATGAAGGCGGAGGCCGGCGTGCGGGCGCTGCAGGAATTTTACGTGGCCGGCCATGACCCGGAATTCCGCTTTGTTGGCGTGATTGCCGATCGCATCTGCTGGTCAGTGAACGGCAGCACCGCGGCGTTCTGGACGGCCGACGAGCCGGTGGGCGCCTATACCGTGCGCCGGCCGAAGACGCCGAACGGCCGCGTCTATCACTGTTGCCCCATCGGCGACGGGCCTGATTACATCACGGATTCGACGGAGCCTCCCTGGAGCACCGTCATCGGATCGGAAACCCCCGACAGCGCCTCGGTGAAATGGATCTGCGACGATGATGAGACGTTTGCGGAGATTGATTCAGCGTTTACTGTCAGCGAAGCGTATCCTGTTCGCCTAGCGCAATACGGCGACAAGCTGTATCTCGTGGACGGCGTCAACCTGGTGCGGCAACTCGATGCCGACGGGCATTTACTGGCGCTGGAGAGTTTTGATGCGCCGGACGTGGCGCCGGCCATCACCAGCGATACCAGCGATTACACCTTCGACGCCGCCGATAATAACGTCTCGCGGAACGAATCGAACCTGAACACCGGCCATCATATCAGCGGCGACAACATGGTCCGGAGCGGAACCGAGGCGCAGGGGTACTGGTATACCTCCGAAGGCATCAGCGGCACGCCGCATTGGAATGACGGGTATCGGCTGAATACGCTCTGGCGGGCGGTGGAGTGGCAAGAGCACTATCCCGCTTCGCATGACGTGCAGGCCTTCACCGCCCGCACCGTATTCAACGGCCGCTATTCCAGCGCATCGGAAACGCCGAACCGCTCCCTGTGCCTGGATGTGACCGCCTGGAATAATGACACCACGCCGTTGAACTGCGGCGATATCGGTGTCGTCCGTAAATACGATCAGGTGGTGGATTTATCCGATGCGACCGCCATCCTCTTTTCATTTTATGTGCACGCCGATCAGGAGGGAACCAACCTGCCCGACGCCATGGAGATCTTCTGGAGCGAAGAGGCGGATCTTGCCAACCGCGATACCTGGTCATACATCACCGTCCCGCTGGACGACGCGGCAGCCGGCGCATGGAACGACGTGACGGTCGATATCAGCGACATCAGCAACGATCAGAAGAACGCCATCCGCTGGTTCGGCGTACGCTTTACCGGATTGGAGCTCTCGCCTGTCGAGCGTTTTGATGCTGAGGGATGCTGGCCGGCGTACCCCCTGGGCGTGCAGATCATTTTTTCCCCCTTTAAGGCCAATATCAGCAAAAGCAAGTTCGTACAGGGGGAGTATATGTTCACCTATACGTACCTGCGCACCATCGACGGGGTGGAGGAGGAGAGCTCGGAATTTATCGACCCGACCGACTTGCAGCACCCGTACCCGACGCTGTCGATCAACGCCGCCATCCCGCAGAACGTGATCATCACCTGCACGCTGGACCCCGACTCGGATGCCACCGGCATCAATGCATATGCGCGGGGCGGCACGAGCGGAGAATTCCGGCTGATCGGCAGCCGCGGTTTTGACGTGGGCAAAACGACGACCGACATCAAATGGAACGGCACCTATGACCTGACGGCAGCGTTTCTGCCGGAATATATCGGCAAGCCGCCGGCCGGCGCCACCATGCTCTGCACGCATCGCAACCGCATGGTCTACGTGGCGGGGCTGCCCACGTCGAAGTGGAAGGCGGGGGTGTCGATCAAGGAGGGCGACATCATCCGACCGAATAATGCGAACGGTTACGAATTCTACTGCATGCAGACCGGCAAAACCGGCGGCAGCGTGCCGGCGTGGGTGCTGACACCGGGCCAACTCACCACCGACGACGGCGGCGTCATCTGGCGCTGCCAGGATCCCGGTCCGCGCGACGTGCTGTATTTCAGCAATTTCGGCGACCCGACCCGCGTACCAATCATGCCGAGCGCCTTACAGCAGGTGCCCGCCACCTACGGCGGGTGGGCGGACCTCGAGCGCTGGGGGCATGACGTGACGGGCATTGCGCCGTACGGACCGGTGTTGATCGCCATGAAGCGGCAGGGCATCTGGGCGTGCCAGGGCGATCCGGGCGACAATTCTTTCCGCATCGATGAGCTGGACCGGCGCGAGGGCTGCCTGTCACCGGAGAGCATCGCGCAGGTGGAAGGCAAGCTGATCTGGCAAGCCCGCGACAAGATCCTGACGCTGGACGGGACGACGGTCACCGATATCAGCCAGCCCATCGCCCCGACCGTACGGGCGTATGCGATGACGCGGCAGGCAGCCGCCTTCGGCATCTACGACCCGCAGACCCGGCGTTACCTGCTGGTCTACCCGGTTGACGATCCCGAGCCGTATACCGAGCCGGCGGCGGACGCGCTGGTGCTGCAACTGAAGACGTCGTCCTGGACGCAATACACCACGCAGCCGGGCGGGTGCGGCCTGCATTCACAGCATGCGGCCACGCCGGGGGTGTACCTGGCCGATGTGTACGGCACGGGCGGCGCCGGCACGCTGTTCCGGCTGGCGCCCGACGCCACCACGGATGCCCGCAACGACGGCACCACGGCGCCCATTCACTGGGAATGGATCAGCGGCGAGCTGCCGTCACCCTTCGCGGGGAATTACGCGCAGATCTATTCCGTGCGCGGGCACGTGCTGGTGTTCAGCCCGACCGGCGCCTATACCCTGGCCGCCCGCCTGTATCCCAACAACAACCGGGACGACGCCCATCCCGCTGAACATGGCTACGCGCGCACGCTGACGCTCACCCGCCTTTCACACTACGGCACCGGCGGCAGCGGCGTTGCCCAGTGGACCCCGCCGCCCCGCGGCGAGATCGAGAGCTTTGCCTTGAAGCTGGAGCGCGCGGACAGCGACCTGGTGGCCGTACGTTCGATCAACATTACCTGCCTGCCGCGACTGGTGGTACGGGGCCGATCCGCCGCGCGGGGGGGATATACCGTTTGATGCCGCAATGAGGAGACGTCATGCCGAACCAAGTGCGCATGGTACTATCACCGATCGAATTGAAAGAGGGCGAGATGGGCCGCACCCGCAACGGGCAGGTGTATGTTGGCCTCGCTAATAAGCAATATATCGAGGTGGCGGGCAAGGTGACGGGCACGACGGTGGTGCAGCCGACCACCTCGGCCAGCGCCACGGTGCGGGCCGGCGGGTCGGCCGGAGACTTCAGCAGTTACCAGGGCGTGCTGCGGGTGACCAATGGGCAACTGCAGGGCGACAGCACCACCGACACCGTGCCTGAAGGCGCCAACCAGTATTTCACCCCGGCGCGGGCACAGGCGGCGGTGCAGCCGGGCAGCCATCTATACGGAGCCAGCAGCGCGAACGGCAACGCCTACGCCATCACACTGGTTCCAGCCGTGACCACGCTGGCAGTGGGCATGACCGTACACGTGCGGGCGACCGCGGCGAATACCGGCGCCGCCACCCTGCAGGTGAACGGCTTGCCCACGCCCGCCGCCGCGATCAAGAAGCAGCACGACCAGGACCTGGCCGCCGGCGATATCGAGGCGGGACAGCTCTTCACCGTGGTCTGGGACGGCGTCTGCTGGCAACTGCAGAGCGCGCCGGCCGACAACACGGCGGCCGAGGTGACGACTGACACCGCTACTTTCAACGGCGCCCTCTCGACGGCCGACAACACCGTGCAGGCGGCGCTGGAGACGCTGGATAACCATGCGCATACCGCGGGAGCGACCGCCAGCAATACGTCCGGCTTCACCGGCGCCCTCTCCGCGACCGACAATACCGTCCAGAAGGCGCTGGATACCCTGGACGATCATGCGCATACTGCCGCAGCGGTGAGTGCTGCGGTTACCGGCTTCACCGGCGCCCTCTCCGCAACTGATAATACCGTCCAGAAGGCGCTAGATACCCTGGACGATCATGCGCATACTGCCGCGGCGGTGAGCGCGGCGGTTACCGGCTTCACCGGCGCCCTCTCCGCAACTGATAATACCGTCCAGAAGGCACTGGATACCCTCGACGACCATGCACACACTGCCGCGGCGGTGAGTGCTGCGACCACGGGCTTCACCGGCGCCCTTTCCGCAGCGGACAACACCGTCCAGAAGGCGCTGGATAGCCTGGACGACCATGCGCACCCGGCGGCGGACATCGAAACCACCGTCGCCGAGTTCGGCGGTCTACTGATAGGCGCAAGCAAGGTACAGGAGGCACTCGAGCGGCTGGATTCCCATGAGCACAGCTCGACCGGGGCGAAGAACCCTATCCGGCTGGACAGCAGCAACGGCACGCCGCGCACCACTAACGGATCTACGCCATGGTCCGGGGTGGAATATCCCGGCACGAATTACCGGACGTTCCTGGTGACCGACTTCACTCCATCCGAAATCAAAACGATGAATTTTACGGTGACGCTGCCGGCCGATTATCAAGGCGGCGCGCTGATCCCGACCTTTTACTGGTCGCAGATCGGCACTACTACGCCCAGCGGCGGGGTGACGTGGGGCATTCAGGGTTTGGCATGCGGCGCCGATGACGACCTGACCGCGGATCATGGCACGATGGTGGAAGTCACGGCGGCTGCGCCGACCCGGTATCGCCTTGCGGTCACCACCGGTGGCGCACTGACGCTGGCAGGCGCCCCGGCGGCAGGCAAACTCGCGGTGTTCCGTGCGCTTCGCAATACCAGTGACAGCGGCGATACCTTTGGTCACGAAGCCCGCCTGCATATGATCACGCTGACCTACGAATAGTCCGCAGCCCGCCCCGGCCTTCACAGGCCTCTGTTCGGGCGCCGGATCAATCCGGCTCTTCCGCAGATGACCCATGCCTCCTTACGGGAGGCGTCTGACTCTTCATAAGGAGGGATTCTCATGACACAACAGATCCGCATGCCGAACGGCACGCTGGCGGAGGCGGGGGCGGTGAAGGCCGTCACCCATGCCGCGGTTTCGGTGCCGGAAAACACCAGCACGGATGTGCTGGCGGCGCAGACCACGCGGTGTTACGCGCTGCTCATCAATGACAGCGATACCGACCTGTACCTGGCGCTGGACGGCGGGGAGGCGGCGCTGGATTCCGGCATTGTGTTGAAGGCGGACGGCGGGTTTTACGAGATGTCCGGCGCTTTCGGCAACCTGACCACCGCGAAGATTGCCGCCATCCACCGCGGCACCGGCGCCAAGCGCCTGCTGGTGACGAGTGGGACGGGAGTGTAAGGCGCGTGTTCGCGCGGAGGCTCACGGCCTGCACCGAGCAACCCGACAGACGTGAGAGGACTAACGTATGCCAGTGATCGATTTTTTCGCCATCAGCACGCACCATCTCGGCTTGGTCCCCTACGGCACCATTACGCACCATGAGGCAATCGATGAGCCCAGCGGTCGACAGTATACTGACCAGGAATACGAACAGGATTTTGTGCTGAAGACGCCGGGAGGCGCCAACTACGTGACCTTCGGCTGGACGAATACCATTCCCGTCGGATCGACGATCAACGCGGTCTCGATCACTTGCTGTATCTGGCTCCATCCCCTGTCCGCTCCTTCGGGGCAAGCGGCGGTGCTGGAGATTGGCGATCAAGCCTATTATCAATTCAGTCTCCCGGGCAACGGGTGGACGCCGACGACGAAGACCTGGACGACGAACCCGGCCGGCGGCGCCTGGACGTATAGTGCCCTCTCCAACCTGTATTTCGGCGTGTATCTTTCAACCCCGAGCGACGAGACCGAACAGGTTCTCCCGTCGAAATGCACGCAATGCTACCTGACGATCGACTACACGCCACCCGCCACGACGTTTCGGGCACACGGGTGCGTGTGCTAAGAGGAGTGAACCATGCCATACGGTGGAAGATACACGGGTAATACCCATACCGATGCCGTGCAGGTCGCCGACATCGTCACCACGGTGGGCAATCCCGGCGCCGACACGAAAGTGCCCAGCGAGCAAGCGGTGCGGGAAGCATTGTCCGGCGGGGACGAGAAGGCGCGCGTCAGCGCCAACGATACCACGCCTGGCTATTTGAACGGCAAGCTGACGGCGGGCACGGGCGTGACGTTGACGGAGAATAACAACGCCGGCGATGAAACGCTGAGCGTGAGCGCCACGGCCGCCAGTGCCACGGCCGCCGGCATTGTGGAGCTGGCGACGGCGCAGGAGATCAACACCGGCACGGACACCGTGCGGGCGATGACGCCGGCCGGCCTGCAAACCTCCACGCGCAATATCCGCTACCTCATCTGGCGGGCGGTGGCGGCGGGGACATCGCTCACCGGCTCGACCGGCACCGCACTGGAGAGCGTGGAGAGCCCCATCTCCGGCACGATCGTCAACGATGCCACGCTGGGGATTCGCCCGGTGGTGCGCAATGACACGGCGGGGACGGGCACCGGCGCCGCCAGCTACGATATTCATCTCGGCGGCAGCTCAATCTTCTCGGTGCCGCTTACCATCAACGCCAGCCAGGCCACGTCACGCACGGCCACGCCGTGCGCGCTCTCCACCACGGCCGTGACAGCGGGGCAGGTCTTTGAATTTTTCTGCGATACCCCGCAGAACGGAACGGCGGAAAAAGGCGCGACATTCATCATCCCGGTGCTGATGTCGTAGGGAGGGTACATGGCAACGAAGATACTCTTACCGGCGGGGACAGGGACTACCGACAACTTGAAGCTGTCCGGTGGATTGCCCACCTTCTGGGAGTCAGTGCGTGACAGCAACGACTTCACTTACGGCTTTCACGATTCGAACGTTCCCGCGTCAAGCCTTTGCACGATTGATCCGCATGGACTCGCTGTCGGCACGACAGTCAACAGCGTGACGTTATATTACCGGGGACGGCGCGACACCACGGTAGAGAGCGGTGCTTGGTCTGGGCGATATCAGGTGCCATCACGACCGGCAACAAACACGGCCGAACGGTTTGAGTATACCCCAGCAGAGTATTCTGAAGTGATCCCACCTGCCGGGGGACTCTGGACGCTGGACATGCTGGCTGGACTACAAATTGGTGGCACTGCCCGCGCCGTGTCAGAGGATCTTTCCCGCGCCTGTGTGATAAAAGTATGGGTCGTGGTGGATTACACCGAGGCGGTGACCTTTGTGCCGCACGGCTGCATTTGTTAGGTATGCGGTCAGTTTACCGCATCCCGATCTTGATGTCGTCATCGTTCGACTCTCCGCCGCCGGCAAGACGTTTCGTCTGCACCGGTGCGCGCCAACGAGGAGTACAATATGCCATACGGAGGAAGACAAAACCATAACGCCGACCAGTTGGACGGCCTGGACAGCACCGACTTCGTGCGGGCGGCCGACATTGCAACCACGGTGGGCACGCCGGGCCTGGACACCCTGGTCCCGAGCGAGCAGGCGGTGCGGGAAGCCATCGACGCGATCCCGGTGAGCGATCTCACCGGCTACGCCAAGCAAACCACCGTCGACGTGCGCTATGTTGTCGCCACCGACGGAGATGACAGCCATGCCGGCACGGCCGCCGCCATCAGCGGCACCGCCATCATCACCGGCTCAACGAGCGTTCTCGGTGAGGGGACCACCTTCACCGCGCTCGCCGTGGGCGACTACCTGGTCATCGCGCATGAGACGCGCAAGATCCAAAGCATCACCGACGACCATACCCTGACCGTAACGGCCGCCTTCTCCGGTACGTCGATGGGCAACGCCATCTACCACTGCAGCGCCCCCTTGCTCACTCTCGGGGCAGCCATCGCCAAATTCCCGACCATCGTCAATCACAATCTCTTCATCTACCTCGCACCAGGCACCTACCCGGAGACGGTCACGCTGCGCGGCTACGCCGGCCAGGGCACTATTAGCCTTTATGGGGCGACTACGGCTACGAATACGCATACGGTTAATAATGTGTACGCGCTCAATGTCGCCGTCGTATTATCGATATTCGGACTTCAAGCAAGCACGAACAATACGCATGGGTTCTTCTTTGGAGGATGTAACTATGTGTTTCTATGTGATGGTTATGCAACAGCAACAACAGCCTCCTTTGCAGGGATTTCAGTCGAATCGGGCACATATATCAGCATCTCTGGTGGAACCTATTCCAACAAATCATGGGGGGTATTAGCCACTTCAGGCGGCACTGCGGCATTGAGATTTGTCGGAGGAAATAACAACTCCACTGGTATCTCAGCGACGGACGGAGGACAGATTCGTAAAAGAAATTCTACCGTCCCAAGTGGTACTGTAGCGGAGCAATACTCTGCCGGTGGTCTGATCGTCGGCTCAAGCGGTGCGAAGGTGGGGACCAGTTAATGATGACTTTGCTCATTATTGATATCTCCATCGTGTAGGCCCATATCAACCCAATTCGCCAGCCCGCTTCGAAGCGTACCGGGCATTCTCCCCGCCATCGAGCGCGCGGCTGTCGCCAGGCTTCCACACAGTGCTCGGTTTCTGCACGGATCGGTGAGTGCTCCCAATGCCGGTCCTACTACCGGCTCTGAACCGATGGGTAACAGCATGAGGGTTGCGATCCTAGACGATATGTCGTTGGCCTTTCAAGGCTTCCACCATCACGATTGGTATTACGCACACCGCTCCAGCATACACACCGCGCAAGCTAGCTGTGACATCTTCGGCTCGGCACGGGTGATCGTCGCCGGTGGTCTTCTTCTCCTGATCCCTATCATCGCACGCTTCCCGGCAAGGCAACGGCTTGTGGCGGCGGGGCAGTGCGGTTTGACGAAAGCGAGGTTTTCCATGAGTTCTTTAGGTAACCTTTTCGGCACCAGTCAGTATGAGAACGGCATCGCCGACCTGTCCAAGATGTACGGCGGTTTAGCGAAGAACAATTTGCCGCGGGGCATGCAGATGCTGTGGAGCATCATCAACGGCACGGGGCTGACGCCGGGCATGCAGGCGCAGAAATCGATGTATGACAGCGATCTGCTGGCCGGGTATCAGCGGGCGTTGGGGGACACGCTGCAGGGGAACCAGGCGCGGGGGTTGTCCAACAGTCTGCTGGACATGAACACGCGGACGGCGATGGCCCGCGGTTACGCCGGCGATCGCGCGCGCTACGCCGCCGGCTTGGTGGGCCAGAGCGAGGCGGAGAAGAAGCAGATGCTGCAGCTGCTGCTGTCGCTGGCGTCCGGCTTCGGCGGGCAGGCCTTGGGCGGGTATCAGCAGGCGGCCAGCCTGCAATCGAACCCGATGCAGGACATCATGGGCGCCGCCGCGATGGCGGGACAGATCATCGGTGGATTGTAACGAAAGGAGCACAGAATGGCATCGTTTCTTCCCTATTTATTGGCAGGCTTGAAAGGCTACGGCAGTTACCGGGATGCCCGCAATGAGAAAAAGGCGCGGGCCAAGCTCGACGAGGACACCACCAGCGGCGAAGGGTGGTTGGGCGACTTTTTCGGGGGGGTGGACGGTACCGTCCAGAAGGCGATCGCGAAGACGCCGCTTGCCGGGACGTCGCTGCTGGATCTCCTGCGAGGGGTGGGCATGGGAGGCGCTCTTCGCACCCCCGGCGTCAAGCGGGATGACTGGCTGCGTGATGCGGAGCCGGATCTGTTCTTGGATACCGATCCGGACACTGCCGGACCTGCGCCCCAGGCCGGTACCATGGCCGATGTTGGGCCTGCGGCCAGAGCCGGGTCGACTGACACTGACAGGCAAACAGCCGGCGAGGGCCTGGCGGAGGACCCGACGCAGTCCTCAAAGCTGCTGCCGTCGTATGAGGAGGCGGTGCGGCAATTGTATCGCGCCAACTTGAAACCGGGCGCCATCGAATATGCGCTGAAGCGGCTGAATGAGTATTACGCGAACCGAACCAACTATTCGAAATAAGCCGACGCCGTTATCCGACCAATACGACGGCACACACGGTGTTTTGGAAATGCTGGCACCAGGCAGCCACCCAATTTACGGAACAGCATTTCCGCAATGTCAACGCCGATACGGCGTACGAGAAAGGTAGAACACGATGGCCATAACACCCGGAGCCTGGATACAGATGAAGACCAACACCCGACCAATCGAATGGGAACGGTATCTCGTGTTGATACGCGGCCTCGGTCAGGCGGCTGCTGAAAATGGTTGGGATAAACCCAAGAAAAAGGCAGCCCGCGCGGAACTGACCCGACTGCTGAGCGCGGCCGGCTACGACCTGGCGAAATTTCCGTTTGAGCAAGTCGTTGCCGGTGGTGATTATGTTCTCACGAATAACGACAGGCCGCCGAAGCGCGGACAGGCGGCCACTCCGGCCAAATCCACGGCTCCGTCATCTTTGTATGACGCAAGGCGTGGCATTGTTACGCTCGGTCAGTATGGCCAATGGAGCTTTAAGCCAGCGAGAGACAGAAAATTCGTCCTCTACAAGATGGATGGGAGTGGAAAATATGCCGATATACACGGTAATGTCTATGACCGTACCAACAATATCATCGATCATATCGATACCCAAAGCATCGGATTCTGGAAAACGTTGATCAAAATCTTCAATAAACTCGCGGATGTGAATGACTTTTGGCAGGAACACGCGAAGATCCCTCCCAAGAATATCCCCTACAATGTTCCGCGGGTGCCTTCGGCCGTCTCCAAGGGCTTAGAAGGAGCTCAGGATTATAATGTTATCCGCGATGCGGCGAAAAAAGCGATTCAGAACGCACCGCCAAGTGTCACCGGAGACTTTGACGAAACCGTCGCTGAAGATCTTCGTTACGAACCGATTCATCAAGGACGCAAGCAATTGCCCGATGTCGTGAAGCTCCTGTTATACCTGTCGAAAAAGCTGGGTACCACCAGATAACGACATCCGACCAGGACAGGCGCTCATCGCGATCCCCCGAGTTCTTATTCGCATGACGGTACCGAATAACACTTCTCCGCTTGACAAATGGCCAATCGGTGGTATACTACTCTTACACGAACGAAAGTTCTGCAAAACTAACGTTGCTAACAACTAAACGGGGAAAATCGTATGAAAAACAGGTGGCGTTCTCGCCGGTTTTGGATGATCTTGATCGTCCTGCTTCTCGCAGCCAGTGCCGGTTTCCTGGTGACGCAACTCATCGATGACCGCACCACTCCTGGTTTGTGGACGCAATCCCTACTCAATCGGCCGCTCCCTCCTGCCGTGGTGGTGCCGCCCCAGCAGCTTCCAAGTCCGAATGCCTTTGATCGCCTCCAGTCCGCCGGACAAGTGCTTGTTGATGCCGAGGGGATCAAGCATGATGCCACATCCCCCGATCTTGCCGTGAAGCAAGCGCATCTGTCGAAAAACAGCAGGGCACTGGCTTTACTGCGGAGCAGTTTTGCATATTCTTTCGAGCAACCGCGCCCATTCCCCGAGACGGATGATCTCCGATATTTTCATGACGTGGGGACACTGGTCAAGTTATTGCATATGGAGATGGCGCTTAAAAATGCCAAGGGCGACTGGTACGGGGTGGCCTGCAGCGCGGTCGATGAAATCTGCCTGGGCGCCCAACTGCAACATGCCGGATCTCCGCGCCTGCTTGCCATGGGTTTCAGCATCCAACCGGATGGCTACCGGCAGGCATGGCGCGTAATCGATCACCTTGATGCCCGGCAGGCCCAGACACTCAGTCGCCGGCTCGAGCGCACTCTCCGCGCGCAACCGAGCTGTGCCGACAGCTTGCAGGCACTCTGCTGGTATCTGGAAGCGTTGTGCCAGGACGAAGCACAGCGCCTGTATACCGAGCCGACCCAAGAACACCTCATTTTACGCCGGGTCATGCGCCGTGAGTTATATCATTTCGATGACTACATGCAGACGGTGATCGCCAACGCGCGCCAGCCGTATCGCAACCAGCCGCAGTCACCAACCATGCCGGCGATCCTCAAGGACCTGTTATTGGATCAACAGCGTGAAGCCATCCGTGTCTTGCCTTTCGCCTACACCAGACGTGAAGCATTGAAGCGGTTATTGCTGATTTCGCTGGCCTTGCGCCAGTACCGGGTGGAACACGGGCGGTATCCGGCGCAGCTCTCCGTGCTGGCGCCGGCCTATCTGGCTGCGGTTCCGGATGATCCGTTTGCGCTCAAGGCGCCATTCATGTATCGGCCGACGGGCAACACCTACCTGCTCTACAGCGTGGGCCCGGACGGGCAGGACGATGGCGGCACGGCGATTGCCGACACCAATATAGGGACCACGAGTATCGGCGATCTGGTCGCCGGCGGGAAACCGTAAAGCCGGCGAACGCACACCGGCAACCACAGCCGCACCTTGCTGACCGATGGCTTTGCCCGTTCACCATTGTCAGTAGCCTCTTTGCCGGCAACGGCACGCGATGCCTGGCGATCTGATCCGCTGCTTCCGGCGCACTGTCGGCGGGCCTCTCCGGCGACAGCGGATCAGACGCCGGGCAACAGATCCTCATCGACCAGCAACCCGCACGGTGAGCCTAGTACCGTGGCAGAATGATTCTGCCCACAATCAACACCAGTTTTGATTCAGGTGGACTCCGGCAGATTCAATCTGCCAGAGCACTAGCTACGGAAACCCTACCGTTTTTCCCACCTGCGCATTTTCCATACCGCTCGAGCCATGCTCGCAGGGCAGGTGTGGCCGTGCAGAAGTCTCTTGGTTTCCCCTTTCCTGCCCTGACCACACGTATGCGCCGTAGCGCGCAGAGATCAGGCGTCGCATGCGCGGCGCGGAGGTTACATCCATGAATAAATCATCTACTTCCCTGACGCCGGCAACCTGGGTCCGACAGCAGGTCGGCACCGGGTCGATCAGTTGGCGCACCTTTGTGAAGATGATGGGCTTCATTCCCGCCGCCAGCGACAAGTATGGCTGGCCGGCGAATGGCGCACGAGAAGCCGGCGCCTTGCTGATCGATCGACTGGACACGTCGTATGATCTGTCCAGCCTGCCCTTTGCGGACCTGGTCTCCGGGAAGACGCTGGCGCAGGACGTACCGGAGCCGCCGAAGAAAGGGCGGCCTGGTCAGGCCACGCAAACAGAGAAGACGCCGGTCGTGGTGACCCCGCCCAAGGCGGACATCGACAACGCAGCCGGGACGGCCGAGCCGGTAACCCCCGAGGTGTGGCTGGAGGAGCTGATCGGCGATCGGCCCATCGACTGGCACACCTTCCAGAAGCTGATGGGCTTCCTGCCGTCCGCGCGCGGGAAATACGGGTGGACGGTGGAGCAGATGCGCGCCGTGCGGGCCGTGCTGCTGGACCGCCTGCGATCGTCCGGGTATGACATCACCGGCCTGCCGTATAAGGACCTGGTGGACGGGAAGAAGTCGGTGACGGAGGTGACCCCGCCGGCGGGTGGCCAGGCGCCGAACGCGACCGTTGACGCCGCGCCGCGCGTTGATGCGGACAGCACGGCGGAGACGGACGAGGAGGCGGCAGACACACCGGCGCCCGGCGCAACGACCAAAGCGCCAGCTCCGGACGCCGCGCCGCCGGCGGCGAAGTCGGGCACGCCCGGCGGCGGGCTACCGGTGCCGGAGACGCTGGCACGCAGCTTGTACCGCAGCACGGAAGAGGTATTAAGCAAGGCACTGGTCATGGAACAGCAGGGCGATTTCGACGGCGCCCGCAAACTGGTCGCCCCGCAGATCGCCAGACTCCGACCGACCGTGCCACAGCTACGGCAGGATGATCCGCAGGCGAATAAGAACATCATCGCCTACCTGCAGGATAAGTTGGACCGCTACGACGGGGGCACCCTGCCCGGCTCGCCGGCGCAATCCGGCGTAACTGCCCACCGGTATAACAACACGACGGTGCCGCTGCCGGCCACACCCGGGGCGACCGCGCCGATACCCGGGGTGACCGCACCGAAACCCGGGGTGACCGCACCGAAACCCGGGGTGACCGCACCGAAACCCGGAGCCACCACCCCGAAACCGACTACGACGGCCCCCGCGCCCGGCGACACACCCAATGCAAAGAAGGCCATCCTGACGCCGCAGCAGTGGGTGCAGCGGCAGATCGGCACGCGGACGCTGACCTGGCAGGATTTCGGCAAGCAGATGGGCTTCACGCACCAGGCGCAGATCGATCACGGGTGGTCCGACACGCAACTCACCTGGGTGCGCGAGCAGTTGGTCAACCGCCTGGAGCAATCCGGGTATGACATTTCCACCTGGTTGCGCAATGAGCTGATCACCAACAACACCCCCTTCAACACGTTGGAGGAGCCACCGCGGAGCGGCACAGGAGCGGCGCGCGGCAACTATAAGGCGCTCATCAACCGGTACTTCGGCAGCAATGCGCTTCTCGCGGAAGCCATCATGCTCCTCGAGAGCAGCGGCGACCCGAACGCCATCAACCGGAAGAACAAAAACGGGTCCATCGATACCGGCCTCTGGCAGATCAACTCGATCCACTGGGGCAAAGTACCGGGCAAATTCGACGCCGATAAGATCAGATGGCTGCAGGTTCCCGAAAACAACGCCAACATGGCCGTGCAGATCTCCGGCGGCGGGCAGAACTGGTTACCCTGGAGCACGTATAAAAAATACGTACCCGGCGACACGCTCGCTGAGAAAGCCGCCTGGCTCAAACAGCCGGGCAACAAGGACAAGGCGGCGGCACGAGTCATTGCTGCCGCCGGGCTTGGTCAGCCAGCCAGTACGCCCCCACTGGCAACTAGCAAGCGGCTGGCAACGGGAACAGGTGCACCATCAGGCACCATTACCACATCGAAACCGAAAGCAACATCACCCGCAGCTTCCCAGGCTCCCGATTCCTGGCGTGATCAGGCTAGGGCCAAGTATTTCCGCCTGCTGACCCATTTCAACATATTGAAGAAGGGGCAGGATGCCAACGCCACCCGCTACAAGGAGTATATCGTTCACGACGTCGACAACAATCCGTTGCAGGCAAAAACGCTGGCTGATACGCAGTTCGCCGGGGAGATGTTCCATACCGTAAGCGCATTGCTGGGCAAAGTGGTCGGGCAGCAGAGCGGCTCAGGGAACTTCGCACTCCCTTCCGGGGTCCATGCCGTGAAAGAGAATGCCGATGTGTTAGGGAAGCTGGTGCGCGTGCCGACAGGCCTTCCTCATGTGCGCTTCAGTGTCTCGGAACCGTATATCTCGAATGTCGCCGTTGACTATCTCCGCCGCGCGGGTGCGGAAGCCGGACGACAAGGCTATTCGTTGGAGGTCTACAGCGCTTATCGAAATATAGATCACCAGCGAGATATCTGGAATAAAAAACTTGCAGAATTGAAAAGACTCCACCCCCATTGGTCAGAGGAGAGGATCAAAAAGACAGCACGTCATACGGTCGCGCCTCCTGGCGGTTCTCCGCACCATTCCGGCGGTGCCGTCGATATTCGTCTGATCGGCAAAAGCGGAAAGACAAGTGATAATGATCTGACTTTGCGTCGGACGCTGGAAACCATAATGCTCGCACAGGGCTGGACACGATATCACGTGGAATATTGGCATTTTGAAGTCGGCACCCCGCGATGGAGCCAGGGACCAGGGACCGTCCACTGATCAGTTCCGGCTGGGTCGTGGCCCGGCCATGGGCAGCCATTTCTTCGGAAATCCGCGCTTGACCAGCGTCATCTCCGTGCGCGTGACAACATCTCCCCAGAAGGTATCGAGGCAGATAAGGGTCAAGGCGCCACGGTGATAGTTTTCGATGATGACATCGTCGCTGTAATGTGAATACTCGTCATACGAGCGACCATATAGTTTCGGCAGATCATCGGTGGCCAGCATGGCGCCATGGCCGGTGCTCAGCTTCTTTGCGGCGGGTCGGATAGCGGCAAGCGACACATCTCCGGTAATATAGGTCCAGACCCTCACGATCTCATCGCCGCGGGCTGTCACCTGCAGAAAGATCCCGCCGGTCGGATCGGCGGAAAAATCATAGAGGATCGTACCCGGAATGTCGCTCTCCGAGGTGTCCGTGGGATCACCCCACAGCGCGACGGCCAGCGCCAGGTGATCGCCGGGGGTCAGGCCGGCCAGCGTGTCGTCCTTCACCCACTTCGGGCGCGGGAAGTCGGTGATCGGTATGACCAGCGGGTCTTCTCCCGGCACGGTGAGGGTCTTCGCTTTCAAGTCTTCCTCCAGGTCGATTCCCAGGCGGAAGAAGAGATCGAGTTTGGGCACATAGAGGGCGCCGTCCAGGATGAAGGCCGGCGCCACCAGCTCCACCTCGCCGGTCTTCCGGCGGTTCGGCGTCACGGTCAGCGTTTTCTCGCCGCGCGTCAGGGTGACGGCTTTGGTGTCGGCATCGACCGTGATAGCCAGACCGACCCGGTCCGCGATGGCCCGCACCGGCACGCAAATAAAGCCTTCCAGATCAATTGCAGCCGGTTTCGCTAACGCTGTCATGCCGATCGCCAGGCACGCGCAGATGAGGATGAACCGATTTGTGCATTGTCGCATATCTTGCCTCCTATCATTTCACATCTCTTTTACATCGAACTCTGCCATTGCGTTAATCCGCATACGGCAGCTCGAAGAACCGCTGATTCGTCAAATCCTTCTCATGTATCCAACCGACGAGTCCGGTGGTGGATTTCATCAGGTACCAATCGCCTAGCTTGAGCAGCACTTCGATATCGCTGTTCACCTGCAGATTGGCGACCACGGTCTTTTTCTCCCGGGTGGCGTAGATGGGCTGGCTCTGTTTGACGGTACCTGGCGTCCCCACGTAATAGAACGGCTGTGGCACTTCCTCCAGGCGGCGGGTTTTCGGGTTGAGCGTAAATTTCTGCGTTAACTGCCAAAAGCTTTCCGAGGATCGGAAATACAAGAATCCGCCAGCGCCGACGATTTCTACATAGGTATCACTTCCGGTTAATTCGCCCAACCTGGAGAGCGTTGTCCCGTCAAATGCGTAATACCGGTAGGCCGCGTAGACGCCATCGGGTGAGAGCAGGATCTCGAGCTCTTTTTCGCGGGTCTGCGTGTTCAGGTCGACCACGCGGAATCCCTCGACACTCCACTCGGCGTTCTCCAGGCGTTCGGTCAGTGTCTGCGCTCCGACCTGCAGGATAAACGTCTGCTGCCCTTGCTTCCAGGTGATGGCGATCGGCTCCGCCTTGCCGTCGCCGTTGAGATCGGCGCTGCCACGCATGGCATACTGTGTGTCGTTGTCTGCCGCCCGCGCCAGGCTCAGCACACAGACGCAGAGCACGACTAACCATCGTGTAAGTGTTCGCATGATATCCTCCTAGTACTCTGGCAGATTGACTCTGCCAGAATAGAGCCTAATTACAACTGGTGTTGATTATGGGCAGAATCATTCTGCCACGGTACTAGTAGACGACCAGTGTAAATTTTGACAAGCTCTCCTGGATGAGTAGAATGCAGTTTACGCTCAATACGGTTACTCGCCTGCCAAAAAGGTCAACCCGGCAAAATATCGCTGGTCGTCTACACCAGGCACGCTCAGATGACGATTGACCGGATTGTGCATTGTCGCATATCCTGCCTTCTCTGATAGCACATCTTTTCGACTGAACCATGCCTTATGCTAATCTGCATACGGCAGCTCGAAGTACTGCTGATTCGTCAAATCTTTCTCGTGTATCCAGCCGACGAGCCCGGTGGTGGACTTCAAGACGTACCAATCGCCTTGCTTCAGCAGCACTTCGATTTTGCTCTTCGGCTGCAGGTTGGCGACCATGGTTTTCTTCTCCCGGGCGGCATAGATGGGCTGGCTCTGTTTGACGGTGCCTTCCGCCCCCACATAGTAGAACGGCTGCGGCACTTCCTCCAGGCGGCGGGCTTTCGTATTGAGCGTGTATTTCTTGACACCCTGCCAGAAGCCCATCCACCCGCGGGCGTACAGGAAGCCGGCGCCGGAGGTTTCGATCTGGGTATCGCCATCGCCGACCTGGCCCAGCGGATAAATCGACTTCCCGTCATACCCGAAGAACCGATAGGCATCGGTCGTCCATTCGCCGATGCCCACGGCGATCTCCTTGCCCGGGACGCTGGTATCGAGGTCGGCGATGTAAAAGCCGTAGACATCGTGCGGCAGGTTGCCTTCCACCCGTTTTGCCGACCCAACCTGTAGCGTGAAGGTCGTTTGATCGGGCTTCCAATCGAGCGTAATCGTTTCCGCGGTGCCGTTGCCGTCCAGATCGGCGGTCGCCCGCATCTTCATCGCCTCATTGTTGCCCTGCACCTCGATGGCCCATACCGCCATGCCGCCGGCCAGGCAACAGCATAACGCGACGAGTAGATATCGTTTCATTATACGCTCCCTTCGCTCTACATCAGATTTGTTGAGCAAGTGTTCCAGCGGTCCTACCCACCCCATGGCAGATCAGGAAAATTCGTATCGGTGATAGCGCCGGCCGGCATCCACCCGACCAGCCCGGTGGTGGATTTGACCAGGTACCAGTTGCCCTGGTTCAGCAGGATGAGGACTTTGCTTTTCGGCAGCAGGTTGGCGACCACCGTCTTTTTCGCCTGCGCGGCGTAGATGGGCAGGCTGCGCTGCACGGTACCAGTCGCGCCGACGTAGTAAAACGGCTGCGGCACGATCTCCAGCTTGTGGGTCTTTGGATTGAGTGCATATTTGTCCAGGCGATTCCAAAAACCGGCCCACTCCTTAGCGTAAATGAAACCGGCGCCGGGCATCTCAACCTGCTGGCCGACCCTTCCCAGTAGGTACAGTGCCGCGCCATCATACGCAAAGAATTGGAACGCGGTGTTGCTGCCGCCGGTCGTGCAGACCGCCAGCTCCTTCCCGCGCGCGCCCGTATTGAGATCGACCACGCGCACGCCGCTCACACTCTCGTCAATGGGATCCAGGCGCACAGTGAGTTTGACGGCGCCAACCTGCAGGGTGTAGGTCGGCTGTCCCTTTTTCCAGGTGAACGTTACAGTTTCCGCTTTGCCGTCCCCGTTCAAGTCAGCCGATGTTCGGGTCTGATACGTCTCGTTGCCGGTCAGTGTCTCAGCCAACACGAACATACCGGTCAGGCATGTGCAGAACAAGACCAGCCATAATATGAATCGTCGCATCACATACCTCCTTCGTCCTCGAGTCATCGTTATCTGCTGCAGTCAACACTAAAATACCTGTTCGGCAGAACAAACGATTCTCCTGCCGGGCAACCATTTTTTTTTATACATGGCCGCCGCGCTTCGGCCTCCTCGCCAACGTTGCGGAGGACACGATGCGATTCGTCTCTCCCAATAAGGCAGGGATTCACCGGCCGGCCTGTCGAGTGAATCGTTTCGTTGGGGGTTATTCCGTTGGCAACAGCCGCACCTTCAGAGTGTATTTCGCCGGTGGGTCCTCATCTCGGCCGCCATATTCATTGGCGATGATGATGGCATCTAGCGTTTCACCGCGCGAGTTGTTGTCATACAGGCGGGTGTTGAAGGCGCCGAACCCTCCCATGCGGCCCACGGCATCGCTGCGGGCGATGGTCCTGCCGTTCACCTTGAGCTCGATGGGAGAGTCGCCTTCGTAGACGTTGGCCACATCCTGCAGCAGCGCCACTGCACAAGCCTGGGAAGCACATGGCACACCTCCTGGGACACGGTCGAGCACTGCTTCTCTGGAACAAACACTTTCCTGCCCAGCCAGGCAGTTCTTGATGTGGTCTTCCGTGGGAAGCTCTCCGGCATGACAGTTTATGGCATTCCGCATGGGCTTTCCTGATCAGCCTGGCCGACAGGCGATCGATTAGCAAATCTTTATTTGCAAGAAGCAGGTGTTTGGATACGGTGCGGCGAATGGGTAATGACGACGCTGTTACCGCTGGGCTGCCGTTTGCCCGGGCCCATATCCTGTCGTCAGGACCACCTGCTGTGAGAAACGCAACGCATTCGCGGAAAGGTGGACGATAATGGCGAATACGGAAACAACGCGCATGGCCGCCGCCGGCTTTCCTGGCGGACCGACCATCGTGAAACGGATCGAGCCGCTGCAGGAGACCGTCGACGAATGCTGCGTTCGCTGCCTCAGGCCTGGAAGGATCACGGCTGGCAGCCGCGTGACGTGGACCAGGCATTACAGCAGTTGTTCAAGCGCATGCGTGATGCCGGCCGAACGATTCCCGGAGCCGTGGACCGGGTGATCCAGGGAATCGAGTCACAGGTGGAGGATATCATTCATCCGAAACCAAGCGCGCCGGCGCCGGCGCCGCCTCCGCCGCTGGACCTGCAGACGCTGAAGCAAATCGAAACGATGGGCGGAGAGGGGAATTACGGCTGGACATTGGCCATCCGCTTCCTGGAGGATTTTCTCCTCGGGCGCGAACCGGCATACCGCGTGTACGGGCCGAATGATTTTCAGACGAAGCAACTATTGGCGTCCCGCGGGGTGAAGCAGGCGCGCGCGCAGGCGTATGCCACCCGCCAGGACGGCACTTTCGGCTTTAAAACGCTGCCGGCCGCAGTGGAAACCTTTCTGTCGACGAAGCTGCAGAATGCGACGCTGGCCCAACTGGGCGCCTACACCGTCTCGTGGACCATCGATCACCAGCGGCATCGGATCCGCTTCCGGGTGGTGAACCAGGCGACCATGAAATCGCTGATGTTGCACGTGACGCCGGACCGCTGGAATCCGAAGGCGCACTCCGGGCGGCCGATGGCAACCATCGCGCAAAAGTTCTGGTGGGAAGAACACTATCCGAAGTGAGACGCCGGTCCGCGGTCGGTCCGGCGCTGAAGGGAGCTGACATGATGCGGTCCGTATCGATCGTGCTGCTGTGGGCGGCGCTGGCCTGGCTGCCGGCGGGATGCGAATACCCCGATGTCACGCTCGCGGAGATACCGGGGCAATACCTGCTCAAGTATACCACCGCCCAGGGTGAATGCCGGGCGACTGAAATCCTGGAGATGCGCAAGGACGGCACCTACACGCAGACCTTTGTCATGGGCAAGGTGAAGAAGACGCATAGCGCCACCTGGTCGGTCTCGGACCGGGTCCACGATCATGTCACGCTACTCCAGTTGAATGACTACCGCCAGTATTGCGACATCAGCAATTACACGGTCGCCCCCGTGCCCAGCATCGTCGTGTCGTTCCTGCCGGTCGCCAGGATGCACGGGGTGGTGTGCTTCCCCTTTGATGACGATCGGGAATATCGCTTCGTGAAGATGCCGCCACCCCGTAAGAACAAATAAGCACGGAACCTATCCGGCCCACGACAGGTCGGGGAAATTCTCCTCGGTGACATCGGCCGCCGGCAGCCAGCCGACCAGGCCGGTGGTGGATTTGACCAGGTACCACTCGCCCTGGTTCAGCAGGATGAGCAGCTTGCTCTTCGGCAGCAGGTTGGCAACCACCGTCTTTTCGCCTGCCCGGCGTAGATGGGCAGGCTGCGCTGCACGGCGCCGGTGGCGCCGACGTAATAAAACGGCTGCGGCGCCTCGTTCAGGGTGTGGGCTTTGGCGTCGAGGGTGTATTTCTCCAGGCGCAGCCAGAAGCCGGCCCAGGTTTTGGTGTAGCGGAAGCCGGCGCCGATCTGCAGCGTGAACGTTTTTGCCCATCCTTCCAGGTGATCACGATCGCCTCCGCCTTGCCGTCGCCGTTCAAGTCGGCGGAGCCCTGCATTTTATACGGGCTTGGCGCGCCTCAGGCGACGCAGGTCAGGCAGGCACACACCATCAACAGCAGATATCGTTGCATCGTTTTCCCTCCCTCCGTTGATCAACAAAATACCTTTTCTCAGAAACAAACGCTTCTCCCGCAGAGGAGAAAAAGTCTTTCATGAATTTTCACAACGACTTCCGCCAGCACCTTCAGATGGGTCTGGCGTGATTTGCAACGTGATAAGGAGCATTTCATATGGGTAGCAGATACACAGCAATTGACCCCGTGGCCGGCTTTCAGATTCCCGGTAAGGGAGATTGGTATCCGGCGGGTAGCGTAGCGATTCAACAGTTCTTCAATGAGCTCATCGGCGGAAAAGCCAAGGGAAAAGGCGCCAATGTCATCAACGACGCCAAAGCGCTCATGAACCTGTATAAATCGTTATATCCCAGTATGCCGATCGGCCAGGCATATCAGCGTGTGATGAAGGCGTTGGCACCGGCCTACGGCATGACAAACCGGGAATTATATGCCTTGTCTCCCCGCACCGGACTCGGACTGGAGATACCCTGGCAGGAAACAACCAACCTACCCGCTGTCGGAAGCGATTTAGCCCAGGCTCGCCAGTATGCCGCAGCGGCACAGCGCAAACCCGGTCAGCCGCAACAGGCGAAAACGACGCAGACCGTTGACCCGATCACGCAGATTGTGACGGGTCATCGACCCGATCCGGCGATTGGCCGCGGTGCCGCGGGGACAAGGAGCAGCTGGTCGGGCTATGCACAGACCGGCACGCCATCGCACACGGTGGCACGGCGCATCGTACCGACGCCGTACCCCGACGTACAGCCGCCTCCGAAACCCACGCGCGTATTCGAACCGGAGAACGTCTTCTCGCGGGGCGTGCAGGTCGGGAACGAAACGGTATTCTCGCCGGAAGAGTACAACGACCTCAAAGGACGCGGCGAGATCACCGACGCACACGAGGCGCAGCTTATCCAGCAGCAAGCCCGTCATCAGTGGGAGCAACAGCATCCATGGCTGGCGTCGCTGATGCCGTGGGCCTACAACCCACTTCAGGAACAGGCGGCACTCTCGGATGAGTCATTGACGGTTCCTGGCGTGCAGTTATCGCCGCAGGCGAAGATACTTGCCGTGTGGAACGCCATGCACACCGCGATTCGGCAAGGCATCCTTCCCGGCATTAAAATGGATAAGGACGGCAATATCTACGGCAAGTCACCACGCACAAAGGATTTGCCCATCATTGGCCGTGTGGAGGATATTCTCCCCGACCTTGGCTACGGCGCGGAAGGTACGCTCGCAGCCTTGCCGCATGGTGTGGCGATCAACTATGTCGGGCAGATGGTGCGTCCCGGTTCGGCCCTGATTATTAACGGCTCACCGGAATCGCGGGCTGGCGCGGAGCAGGGGGTGAACCTGCTCATGATGGCGTCGGGCGAGGCGATGGCGGAGCCGGTTGCCGCCCGCATCGCCGCAAAATTCGGCCTCTCGGCAGCCGGTAAGAAAATCCTGACTTCCATCCTCACCTCCGAATTCACCAACGCGCAGTTGGTGGCCAATCAAGGCGCGACAGGGAATGCGCCACCTGGACAGATCGCGCTCGCCGAGGTGAAGAGTATCTTGCCCACGGCCGCGCTCGGATTCACCGGAGCGAAGGTATCGCCAAAAGTGGCGGCACTCCCCACGGCGGCACGCATTCCCGCGAAACTCGGGGAGAGTATCGGCACGATGGAAGGCTATGGGGCTATCGGCTCCAGTGTCTACGCAAAGAATCCGCAGGAAGCCTACGCAAACTTGACCGCAGGTCAGCCGCAAACGCTGCTGACGGGATTGCTCTTTGGGGCGGCAGGATTGGCCGGCAAGGGGGGAAGGCCGGCAGAACGATCCGCGGGAGCGACCACCGACTTGACCGTCACCAACCCCGCACCGCTGGCCATTCCAGGCCTGTTAGGAGAGGGGTATGGCTTTTATAAGTCCTATCGCGGAGTACCTGGTTTTTCGACATCCAATGCGCCAAACCGGTTCCTGTCGGACGCGGAACTGGAGCTAAAGCCACCAACGATAAAGATGCCAACAGGTCAGACAACCGATCGGTTGCCCTCTTCGCAAGGCAACAAGACGCCGTCGCTTTCCGCCCCCATCCCCAGTGATTTTCGGACAACCGTGCTGATCGACACAAAGTTAAAGGGCGGAGGTCTGACAGCGCCGGATCGGAGTTACTGGACAAAGGAGCTCTCAAGAATCAATAACACGGCGTTACTTGCGATGCCCACCGAGCCAGATAATACGCCGCCTGTTATGAAGGCATCATCCGGCGCATATACGATCGATTCATCGAAAACCGGCAACCTGCTTCCAGGCCGCGCACCCAAAGGGTATCAAACAGTGGGGAATGCCATCACCCCGGTGGGGGCTGTTGATGAATTAGCCACGAAACAGCAGATCGGTTTGTGCGGGCGGATCGCGAAGACATTCCCCGAAATGGGAGCTCTTGCCATGATCTACCGCAACCCCCGCTTCGAAACGTCCCGTTTTATTGCGGTCGACAATCGTGGGATAATCAAATTTGAAACGGGCTTCACATCAAAAATGCCGCAGGGAACGCACCCTCACCCACATGTGCCTGGAGCTGGTTTCGATCCGGAGCTGGCACAACAGATGATACGGTTGCAGGCTTCGATGAAGAAAGCCGGCGCAACGCGGTGTTACCTCGTGCATAATCATCCGAACGGCGATGCCAATCCTTCAATGGCGGATAGCCTCAGTAGCGCTTACTTCCAAAAAAATCTACCCGGATTTGCCGGGCAGATCATCATCGACCATAACCGAATCTCGTATACGATGGGAGCAGGGAAAGACGGGTCAGTGCATTGGGTAGCAAACATTCCCATTGGCGACACCAATTTGCCCGACGTGTTGTTAACACCGTCACTCGAACACCCACTACTCGGTCAACGACTGACAACGGTCACTGAATTTGTCCAGCACGCCAAGGCCGTAATGACCGATCCGGATCAAGTGATCATGCTTTATACTTTTAATGGAATTGTGCGTGGAATCGAATCCATGCCCAGCAGCGATTATTGCAATACCACGAATGCCAGGAAATGGATCACGAATCGCTGCCGCACCTTCGGCTCTACAGATGCCTTTGCCATATTTTCTTCCCAAGCGGATGGAGCGTCTCGTCTCACTAATGCGACACAGTCGCTCATGAAGACCCGGACCGTCACTAATGGTGCTGCACTCTCTGACAACTCACCGACAGTCCTGCGGCCGGAGCTCAAACCCGATCCACTCACGAGTCAAGAGCATAAGAAATGGATCGGCAGTTGGAAGAGTCAGCCCGTGACCGTGGGCCCAGGACTTGACCTGAACCGATTATTTGTATTGACAGACTTCGGAAAACAGACGCTCCAGGAGAGTGGCTCGAACGTGAAATATGAAGCCTGGGCGCAACAGATTGAACAACGATATGGTCCAGGCGCTTTCGTAATTCGCCCCTACCTTCCGATCGTCTGGCGACTTCTCGGTAAGACCCATCGATCGGCCACCGCCTTTCCGCCATAACTATAAGACGATCAGCCCGCGGCCGTCGAGCTTCGTAATAGGCTACCGAGGATAATCAAAGAACAACAGTTGGCGGCTGTCCGGCGTAAAGATGGCGCCCTGGAGACCGGTATCCGCCGATGTGAGTTCCCGCAGGTTGGCGCCATCAGCATCCATGATACAGAGCTTGTCCTGCAGCCAGCAGCAGATTTTCGTCCCGTCCGGACTCACCTCCGGATGCGTATAATTACCCTCCAGCAGATAGGCGAGATTGCTGCCGTCCGCGTCCGTGCAATAAATGCCCGGACCATTATATTCACCGCTGAAGATAAAAGCCCGGCCGTCCGGGGTGAGCGTGCAGGTGCTGATGCCCCAGGACGGCAGGGGAACCTGTTTCGGTTTCCCGATGATCCCGTCTTGCGAGATGCTGGCTTGCCATAGCGACATCACAAACATCGAACCGACTTCTTGACGAAAGAAATACAGCGTTCGGCCATCCGGGCTGAAGAAGGGGGATTCGCCATCGTCAATCGTCCGGACCGTCTTTCCGGTGAATGTCACCACTCTCACCGACTGGTGGCGTGCCTTTTCCGATGCGCAATAGTTATACGCGAACCATCGCCTGTCGGGTGATACTTCCATTGGCATTACGTAACCGATCACCCTGGCACCGCTGACTTTCTCCGAACCGATGTCGAGTATGGCGTTGAAGGTTTCCGTAAAGATAAAGGCCATGCCATCCTTGACGAAAGAGAATAGCACCGGTTCCGAGCAAAGGTGCTGGGGAAGAATACGCCGGCCATTCGGATCATCGAACGCGCGCACGATCAGGGCGCCGGCGCTGTCGACACTGACGATTGTCCGATCAGAGGCAAATACCGGCAAGTCATCATCGTCTTCGTTGTAGGTCAATCGCCGGCGTCCCGTGCCATCAATATTGATGACCCACAATTCCAGATCGTTATCGAAGAATTCGAGGGGCACGGTCTGCCGGCGCATGGGAAGCGTGAGAGAGGTGTCCGGGTCGATGAAATGTGCGATCAGCACGCCCATATCTTTGTCGAGGGAGAGTGTTCCCCCCAATCCTTCCACCAATGGACGCAGGGGGACGTACCAGATGCCGTTCCGATCCAACGGCGGTCGCGGTTGCGCCAGGGGAGCGCCATTCCGCGTGACGGCGCCGGCGCGCAGGTCGTAGACCAAACGATCCTCTCCACGTTGCACGGTCGCGGTCGCTGCCGTGATCTCCAGCGTGGCGCCGCTCAACTCCGCCATCGGCTGCAGCGGGACCATAGCCGTACCGGCAAATATCATCGCATCCGGCGTCGCCGGCACGATCGTCAACGCCCAGGTGGCGCAGGTCAGGCAGGCGCAGCATAACAGCAACAGTAACCGTTTTACCATTTTTCTTCCTCCGATGTTCGATAAAATACCTGTTCGCCGAAACAAACGGTACTCCTGCTGAGCCAATGACTTTTCTATTGTTTTTTTGAAAGGAGACCTTTCCCATGAGTGACCCGTTGTATCTCAAAATCCGCATCCTCGGCGTGAAGATCACGCTGGTGGAGAAGAACATCCGTGACGTGCTGCGCTTCTCGTTCCCGCGCGTGTCGGAGGCCAGCCTGGACGTGATCATCGACGCGCTGAAGGAATTGGCGGCGTTGAATAAGCAGTTGGCAGGATGAATGGTAGGGAACGCCTTCCATGGCGTTCCGGGCACCGTTAATCCGCACGGTGTAGAAACACGCGACCAGGAACGCCACGGAGGGCGTTCCCTACGGGATGGAGGAGCGCTTTATGACCACTGACGACCGTTTACTGATCGGCGAATTGAAGGCCGGCGTGAAGGATTTGCGGGAGGCGCGGGCGGAGGACAGCGCGAAGCTGGACCAGTTGCTGGAGGACGTATCCTTTCTGCGCGGGCGGCTGGAGAGTTATCACACGCCACTCACCTGTCCGCACGGGGCGGCGGTGGACGAGCTGCAGGCGTTCAAGTACAAGGTGCTGGGCATCGCCTCCGCGCTGTCCTTTCTCATCGGCCTGGCCGTGCAACTGCTGAAAGGGTTCTTTACCGGTAAAGGAGGCGCCAATTGAGCACATACGCGGCAATGGCGGCAAGTTCGCCACCGAGTTCGCCGCAGCGTTGGACCCACCTGATCATTCACCACACCGCCACCGGCCCGCGCGAGACGGTGGCATCGATCCGCGCCAACCACGTGGAGAAGCGCGGATTTTCCGACATCGGCTATCACTACGTGATCGAGCGCGACCTGCTGGGCTGCGGCCACCTGAAGCGCGCCCGCCCGGACACCCGCGACGGTGGGCACGCCGGCAAGCGCAGCGAGACCTTCGACGGCCGCGACTGGAACGCCTTCGCCCTCGGGCTGGCGGTGGTGGGCTACTTCCACCCCGGCTCGAAAGCCAGCGAGCACATCACCCCGCGGCTGTACAAGGCCGTGCTGAACGCCGCCGCCCATATTTGCCGCAAATACGGCATCCCGGCGGAGCATGTGAAGTTTCACCGGGAGGTGAAGGCGACGGCGTGCCCGGGGGAGTGGTTTCCGATGGGGAAGCTGCGGGAGGAGTTGAAGCGGGTGCTGAAAAGCGGCGAGCGGTAACGCTCCGTGTTCGCAGGTCGTACCCCGCCAATACAGGCGATGGCATAGCAAACCGGTGCTCCTGATCCGAATCAGCAATCATTTCAAAATATCTGTTTGTACAAAGCAGGTGTTTGAATAGCCGACAGCGAAGAGGCGGTAAGGACGCTTTCCAACCGTCGGTCCGTTGCACGGCAGTCGATCAGGAGCCACCTGGACTCGCAGAAGAATCACATCTTCTCGGAAAGGTGGTAATTGATGGCTAATACCCAGGGAAAGAATCCTGCCGGGTTTCTCGACGCCGGCGTGCAACCGCTCGGCTGGCCGGTACTCGGGAAAAAAGCGGAGACGCTCCAGGAAACCGTCGAAGACTGGCTGCGGCAACAACTCGGCTCGCGCATACCCGACTGGCCGGCGTTACTGAAGATCCTGCGATCGCTGCCCCAGGCATGGAAAGATCACGGTTGGCAATCGGGCGACGTCGATCGGGCATTGCGGCAGTTGATCAAGCGCATGCGTGATGCCGGCCGGGCAATGCCCGCCATCGTGGACAGGGTGATTCGGGGATTGGAGTCACAGGTGCGTGACGTCATCCATCCGCAGCCGAGCGCACCGGCTCCGGCGCCGCCCACGCCGCTGGATCCGCAGACGCTGCAGCGGATCAAGGCGTTGGGCGGGGAGGACGATTACGGCTGGGTGCTGGCCAGACGCTTCCTGGAGGATTTTCTGACCGGGCGCGGGCCGGCCGTTCGCGTGTATGGGCCGAATGCCTTCGAGACGCGGCAATTGATGGCTTCAAAGGGCGTGCAGCAGGCGCGCGCGAAAGCTTATGCGCTGCGGAAAGACGACCATTTCGGTTTTAAAACATTGCCGGCAGCCGTCGAAACGTTCTTGGGGAAGAAGCTGCAAAATGCCACGCTGGCGCAGCTTGGCGCCTATACGGTTTCCTGGCATATCGACCACCAGCGCCATCAAATTCGTTTTGAGGTTGTGAACAAGGCCACCTTGAAATCGTTGATGCTGCACGCCACGCCGGAGCGGTGGAATCCCACCCCGAACTCCGGACCGATGGCGACCATCGAGCAACGGTTCTGGTGGGTGGAAAAGTTTCCAGAGTAAACCGCCGGGACAAACGCGGCCCGGCAGGAAAGGAGTGCGATATGATGCGTTCTCTCTACATCGTGCTGCTGTCGGCCGTGATGGCCTGCCTGGTTGCCGGATGCGAAAGTTATGATGTCGTCCTCGCCGAGGTGCCTGGGCAATATCAGCTCAAGTATACCAACGGGTCGGGCGTCTATCGGGCCACCGAGACCCTGGACCTGCGCCAGGACGGCACGTATACCCAGACCTTCATCGCGGGCAAAATCAAAAAGACGCACAACGACACGTGGTCGGTTACGCACACGGAAACGGAACAACACACCAAATATGTCATGGAGATCGACTTAAACAACTACCGCCAGTATTTCGACTCCACCTATTACCGGGTCGCCTCCGTGCCAACGATCAGCGGGATGTTAATGCCGGTTGCCAGGAAGCGGGGGGTGGTGTGCCTCCCCTTCAATGATGATCTGGATTACTGCTTCGTGAAGGTCAAATCGGCCGCGAAACCGTAAGGCTTCTCCCGCACCCCTGTGGAAAGCGTAGTTCGTAGTAGCGCCGTCAGGCGCGTGCCCGTTTTCACGCCTAAAGCTCGTTAACGACTTAAAAAGAAAACTTTACGCTTTAGTTCCTCACGAGCTTTAGGTTCGTAAGCGGGCACGCGTCTGACGACGCTACTACGAACTACGCTTTCCTCTTTATTACACACGAGCTTTAGGTTCGTACACGCGCCACTCAATCAATCCCAGGGATACGCGATCTTCACCAATTCTCCGCCGGCTTCCGCCGAGCGCAGGGCGTAGAGGCCGGGGAGGGTCATTTTCAGGGCGTCGCGGAGGGTGACGGCGGGGGCTTCACCCTTCGTCAGGGCGGCGACCAGGTTGGCGATCATGGCGTAGTCGGCGGTGCCGTGCTGGCCCAGGTTGGGCGTACCGGCGAGCTCCGGGCGCTCGTGGGTGACGGGGAGGCGGCAGATGCCGTCGAGGCCGTAGACCGCTTTGCTGGAGCAGAGCACCTGCTGCTCGTGACCCGCCAACGGCTGGGTGTGCTCGAAGTAGCCCTTGGCGCCGCGGCAAAGGTAGCGGTGGTAGGGCACGGGCTGGGCGGTGATGAAGCTGATGAAGAGCTTGACCACGGCGTTGGCGTCGGTGCGGAAGAGGGCGACCATGGCGTCATGGTCGTGCGGGTCGCCGGTGATGTGGCTGCCGGTGTCGAAGCAGGAGACGGTGCGCAGCTCGCCGGTGATCCACTTGAGCACGGGGCCGAGGGAGTGGGTGCAGTAGCGAATGGGCGGGTAGTTCTTCCGCCAGGAGCCGGGGGCGAGGAAGCCGATGGAGGCCAGGTCGGCCACGTATTCCGCCTCGCAGTAATAGGCTTCACCGAGCAGGCCCTTGTCGATCATGTCGGCGCAGCAGTCGATGTCGGCCCAGAAATTCGTCGTCGCGCCGAAGAAATAGTGGGCCTTGCTCCCCTGCGCCGCGTCCCACAACGGCTGCGCTTCCTCGATCTCATGCACCGCCGGCACGTCGCACAGCACGTGGATGTCCCGCTGCAGGGCGGCGATGGCCTGGCCGACGTGATCGCGCGGAGGGGTCTCGATCATCACCGCGTCGATCTTGTCCGCGTCCAGCATGGCGGTGACATCGGTGAAGAGCGCGGCGTGCGGGAAATCCTTCGCCGCCTGCGCGCGCGAGGCATCGTGCGGGTCGCAAACCGCCGCGACGGTGATCTCTGGGAACAGCGCGCAGACCTGCGCCAGCCCTTTGCCGCGCCAGCCGTAGCCGGCGAGAGCGAGGTTGATAGACATGGTTGCCTCCTGTGCGAAAACCTTTCGTAGGGGCGAGTGGCACTCGCCCCGGTCACGGGAACAGGCGCCGGGATATCCAACTCAATTTGATACCGGCAGTTATGACGGGGCGAGTGCCACTCGCCCCGACCACGGGAACAGGCGCCGGGATATCCAACTCAATTTGATACCGGCAGTTATGACGGGGCGAGTGCCACTCGCCCCTACGACAGCCTGCAACAGCCGGGGCGAGTGCCACTCGCCCCTACGAGAGCTGGGTCACCACCTGGTGCAGCTTCTCCGCTTCCCGCTTGGCCTGCTCTTCGCTCTCCACCAGGTAGCCGATCATGAGGCGGGGGATGACGCGTTCGGCGACGGGGCAGAGGCCGTCGTCGTAGCGGGCGGTGCTGCCGGCGTTTTCCGGGCAGTGGAAGGCGTGGGCCAGGCGGTCGGCGATGAGGCCGTGCTTATACGCCGGCTTGTTGGTGTAGCCGACGGAGACGGACTGCAGGCCGGACGCTTCCATGGCCTTTTTGAACGCCGCCAGGTCGTCGCCGGTGAAGGTGGCGGCCCAGTGGTAGAAGGAGTGGCGCGCAGCTTCCGGGCCGCGCTGCAGGGTGATCCACGGGCAGCCGGCCACCGCCTGGTCGTAATAGGACGCGTTCTTCCGCAACCCCGCGATGAAGGCGGGAATGGTCTCCACCTGCGCCAGGCCGATGGCGGCGGTGGGCTCGTTCATGCGGTAGTTGTAATCCAGGTTGTAGGCGACTGACAGGAAGGTGGGGGCGCCGGCGTGGGCGGCGAGCTGCTTACGAATCTCCTCGTTGTTGGTGGTGGCCATGCCGCCGTCGCCCAGGGAGAGCTGCTTGCTGGCCTGGAAGCTGAAGCAGCCGATGTCGCCCCAGCCGCCGGTCATTTTGCCCTTGTATTCGGCGAGCAGCGACTCCGCGCAGTCCTCGATCACCAGCAAGCCGTGCTGGTGGCCGATCTCCACGATGCGGTCGATCTCCGCGGGCAGGCCCCAGGCGTGGGTGACGATGATGGCCTTCGTGCGCTCGGTGATCGCCGCCTCGATGAGGTCGGGGTTCATGTTGTGCGTCACCGGATCGATGTCGATGAAGACCGGCAGTGCGTTGTGGTAGAGCACGGCCATAGAGCCGAAGACGAACTCGGAATCGCAGATCACCTCGCTCCCCGCCCCGGCGCCCGCGCAGATGACGCCGGCGTGGAGGGCGCTCATGCAGGTGTTCATGGCGATGGCGTGCCGCACGCCCAGCAGCTCGGCG
>Ga0172369_10000307_pt1 | contig 72478 bp, 47 predicted proteins | sample LakKiv25m_FD_114539 | JGI IMG/M metagenome (GOLD analysis project Ga0172369, IMG submission 114539) | Freshwater microbial communities from Kabuno Bay, South-Kivu, Congo - kab_022012_11.25m | ecosystem: Environmental > Aquatic > Freshwater > Lake | place: Democratic Republic of the Congo... | reverse complement strand
CATCGGCGCCGATGTATTGGGCCAAAGGCTCGGTGGCGACCCATGATCAGGCCGTGGAGCACCTGACCATTCGCGCGCGAAATCCGGCAGGCCAGGACACGTTCATCCGCATCCAGGCCGCCAACGCGGGCTTCAAGCATGGTCAGCTCAAGATCACGTTGCGCCAGGAAGCCCCCGGCGGCACGTTCTACGCCGATCAGAGTTTCGATGTCGGCGATTACAGGGTGATGGGCGATCATTTCGGTGTCACCGCAGGCAAACACCGCGTCGAGGTCACCGGTGGCCAGCTCGCGCTGCACCTGGACTTCGGCTCGGTCAAGGCAGATGCCACATTGTCGTCGCTCGTGGCACCGCTGCAGGTGGTCGATCGCCATGGTTCCGGGTTCATCGCGCGCGAACTGTTCGCGCCGGTGGGGCGTCTGACGCTGCAGGTCAGCGACGCCAATAGCCGCACATTTTCAACTACTTCAACGGCATTCGCGGTGCATGAGGCCTCGACGGCGACAGCACACCATGTCTATGACCGCGCCGTGCAATTGCACCACCTGGGCGCGGACGTGGTGCTGACCGATTACATCGTGACCCCTGCCGAGCGGGGCGCACGGCCGCTCGGCTTTGTCGTCATCTGGGGCAAAGGTCACAACTATGTCGGCGAAGTCACGTCCGAGGCCCGTGCCGACGAACATGCGGACAGTGCGAACGGCTACAAGGTGCCCTACCAGGTCACGGTCGCCAGCAAGCGCGGCGAGTCGCGAGCGGCAGTGCGCATCACTGCGGAAAAGCAGGTTCAGCGCGAGGACGATCTCGCCGACCTCAACTTCGTCGCGCGCAAGGCTGCGGCCATGTTCATGCACCCGGTCACGTACACGTTGCGCGGCAAAGCGGCGGCAGAGGTGCAGACGAACGCCGCGGCGCCGGTGGCATCCTGCGAAGCCAAGGTGAAGTTCAAGTACGCGCAGGTTCGCTGAAGATCCTCGCAACTACATGTGCCAACATGCTTATCAGCAGGGGTCGTCGCGCGATTTTCACCTTTGGGCGGGGATCGTGTCTATCGACATGAACACCGGATCCGGCCTCGCAGGCTGAGACCGGTGCCAACCCGACCTGGTGTTCAGGCTGCGGTTCTCAGTCCCAGGTTCCCGCCTTCGCCAGGGTTGGCGAAACAGCCGTCGCGCTGCGGGCTCCTTGGGCTTGTTGTCTTGCCGCACATGCGGCCCGAGTAGGAGATGTTCCATGCGTAACATGTTGGTCGCTCTGTCCGTCGTCCTGGGTCTGGCTGTGGGTGCTCCGCTCTACGCCGAAGACGCCGCCGCGCCTGCCGCACCCGCCAAGGCGGAGAAGGCTGAGAAGCACGCCAAGCACGAGAAGGCCGAGAAGGCCGAGAAACCGGCCAAGGCGGAGAAAGCTCCCAAGGCTGAGAAGGCTCCGAAGGCAGAGAAGCCGGCCAAGGCCGAGAAGGCTCCCAAGGCCGAGAAGTAGCATCGGTTGCGGCCTTGGCCGTCGCGTCGCGAGGGGTCGGAGTCCACGCTCCGGCCCCTTCGTCGTTTTGACTACGCCTTCTGCACCCGCCGCGAACGCCGCGCCGCCGCCAGCGCTGCATGCACGGCTTCGAGCTGGGGCCGGATCTGCTCGATGCGCGCCTCGATGTCCGCTGTCAGGGCTTCACCTTCAGGCAGATTCAGCGCGAGATCCTCCAGCGACAGCAGCGAAACCTCCAACACTTCGCGGAAATCCATCCCGATTTCGTACCAGTAGCCGCCGCCGCCATTGGCCACCAGCATGACCCATCCCGGCCGGCGGCGATCGCTCGACGCCATCGGCGCAAGCAGGGTGGGCAGGTGCCGCGCCAGCGTGTGCAGGTTCAGATCGACCTCGAGCAACGCGCCCTCCGGCACGGTGCAGCGCAAGTCTGCTCCGGGTTTGGGCAAAGGCAGAAAACGCAGCAAGGGCAGCAAGGCCCCGAGCGGCGTGCCTTGGGCGAAACTCAGCGGACCTTGCACGATGCGCGCCTGCCACGCCGCGACGCCCGGCGGCAGATCGGCGGGCACAACGGTCTGCAACTGCTCGATGGCCTCAAAGGGAATGTCGATGCGCGGCCGCCCCTTGCGCGCGTCGACCTCCAACGTCACACCGCCGAGTTCGATCTGCCTGGGGACATCGGGCTTCTTCTCGCCCTCGGCGCGCGCCAGCCGATCCGCCTTCAATTGCCAGCGCTCTGCCAGATCCGGGCGCAGTTCGGCCACCCACGCGGCCCGAGCCACCGAGACCTGACGCGCATAGGCCCTCGCCGAGATGACGATTTCTGCGGCGACGACAAAACGCGGGGTCTGGCCGTAGAGGGCGCTCGACGGATGCAGGTAGATGCGCTCGCCGGATGCGGATTCATAGAAGCGCCCGCGACAGATGAGGATGGACTGCGCGAAACCAGCGGTCACGGCGCGCGCGATGCCCTGCGGATCGCCGCCGCTGGCGCAAACGATGCCCAAACCCTCAGCGATGTCGCGGATCTGCCGGTGCGCGTTGTGGATGAACGCCAACGCGGCGCCGTCCAAGAACCACCGCTGACAATACGCCTCGCGATCGGCCGCTCTCTCCCAACCGCGGTAGAGCCGCACCGCCGTCACGGCGTCGCCCAGCGGCTGCGCCAGTTGCTGCTGGGCCTTGCGCGCCGCGTCCTCCTGGCCGGGTGGATACTGCAGCGGCGATCGACCCGACAAAAACGCTGCAACAACGAGCACTTCATCCACGACATCCGGTGCTTGCTCGGCCGCCTCCACCACCATGCGCGCCAGCTGCGGCGACAGGGGGAAGGGCACCATGCGCTCGCCGACGTGGGTCAGGCGCCGCTCGCGGTCGATCGCTCCCATCGCCAGCAAGGCGTCAAGCGCCCCACGCAGTCGGGCCAGCGGCGGCGGCGTCGGAAAGGCGAAGTCCTCGAAATCGCGCACGCCCAGATCGATGAGGCGCAGCACCGTTTCCGACAGGTCCAGGCGCAGGATCTCCTCGTCGGTGAACGGCGGCCGCTGGCGGTAGCTGTCCTGGCTGTAGAAACGCACGCAGCGACCCGGCGCGGTGCGACCGGCACGGCCTTTGCGCTGATCGGCCGAGGCGCGGCTGATGCCCTCTTCGCGCAAGAGCATGATGCCGGTCTTGAAACTGACGCGCGGTACCTTGGCCAACCCCGAATCGAGCACGTGGCGGATGTCGTCGATGGTAATCGATGTTTCCGCAATGTTGGTGGCGAGCACGACCTTGCGCCGGCCGGCGAAGGGCTCGAAGACGCGCTCCTGGTCTTCGCGGGTCAGCGCTCCGTAAAGTGGCAAAACCGCTAGATCTTTGCCCAATCGCTGGCTGGCTATCGCCGCGCTGGTGCGGCGGATCGCATCCTCGCCAGAGAGAAACGCCAGGATGTGGCCCGGGTGACCGCCGCGGTGGATCGTCGCCACTTCGCGCGCCATGGCGTCGGCCAACTCGTCGGGATCCTGGCCGATCAACGGGCGCCAGATCACCTCGACCGGATGCGGCTCGGCACGAATCTGCACCACTGGCACTTCGCCGACACCATCGCGGAAGAATTCGACAAAGCGCTCCGGATCCAGGGTCGCGGAACTGATCAGCACCCGCAGTTCCGGCCGCCTCGCGACGATGCCGTGCAAGAGCCCGAGACAGAAGTCGATGTTGAGGCTGCGCTCGTGGGCCTCGTCGATCAGGATGACGCCATAGCGCGACAAGTCCGGATCCTTGCGCACTTCCTGCAAGAGGATGCCGTCGGTCATCACCACGATGCGGCTGTGGCTGCTGCTCATGTCATCAAAGCGGATGGTGTAGCCGACTTCGGCGCCGATCTGGACGTCCTGTTCCTCCGCGATGCGCCAGGCGACACTGACCGCGGCAATGCGGCGCGGCTGGGTGACGCCGATGACGCCGCCGAACATTCCGGAACGCATCAGAATTTGCGGAATCTGCGTGGTCTTGCCGCAGCCGGTCGGACCCTGCACGACGACGACCTGGTGGCGGTGCAGGGCGGCCAACAGCTCCGTCTCGTGGGCGTAGACGGGCAGCAGGCCGGCGGTGGCCGTCGGCAGCGCGGGCTCAAAGTCGCGCGAAGACATGCGAACTCCTCGGGGCGTGGGGCCTGGGAGATCGCACTTTCGCGAGCCTTTGTCGATCCGGCGTCTACGCCCGACCGAAGTCCAGCGTCGCCCGCAGTTGCGAGAAGTCCTGCGCGCGGGCCCATTGCTCGAAGCTGGGCGTCCACGCCACCTCTGGGTAGTCCCGGTGCAAACCTGCGACATCAATGCGGTAGTTGGTGGTATTCAGCCAATCGTACATCTTGGCCAGATCCGCACTGTAGGCGCGCACCGTCGCCATGGTCTGCTCGATGTACTCGATGCGCCGGCCGAGGACTTTGGTGAGTGACTCGGCCATCTGCAGACCGGTCAGCTCGAACGACGCGATATCGATGCGTTCACTCAGGAACCGGTCGCGGTGCTCCAGGACGTACACATCGAATGCCCCGAGGTCCGCCAAGGAGATCATCTGCAGCTTGCGGCCCGGCGCCTGCGGAATCACAAGCCGCCCGTTCTTGAGCTCACCCATCGACTCCGGCGCCAACAGGTTCTCGCAGAAAAACGCTGGCGCCACGATGGTGTACGGCACACCGATGTCCTGGATGTGGCGCTCGACCTTGAGCTTGCTGTCAAAGAACGCAATGCCCGTCTTCTGGTTCGCCCCCGCCACCGACGAAAACAGGAGGTGACGAATGCCCAGCTTTTTGCAGACATCCGCTTCGTTGATGCCCTGCTGCGCTTCGACCTTTGCGCCATGCTCCATCGGGGTCGACATCGCGTACAAGCAATCGCAGCCGCGCGCCGCCCTTTCCAGTGAAGGCCCATCCTCAATGTCACCATTGTAGATGACTGCCCCCAGGCGCTGCAGTTCGAGCGCCTCCTTGCTGTCCGGCTTGCGCGTGAAGATGCGCACGGTGTGCCCTTTTTTCAGCAGCATGCGCGCCACCGCGCCGCCCTGATGCCCCGTAGCGCCCGTGACCAGGACCGTCAGCTTCTGTGCCATGGAAGTGCCTCCGCTTGTGCCGGGATGGGGCGCCGCGCCGCGCGCCGTCGATGGGCGAGCGCATGGCACGGACGCGTGCCGCGACGGCTCGCACGAACCGGAGCGTTCGGAGAGGCGTGCGCGGATGGTGGACCGGCTGGTTGGCATGCAACGTACCATGATCGGCGATGCGGCGGCAACGGCGCGCTGATCGCTGCACGCAAAGGCCTTGCGCCGCCAAGCGGAGGCAGTCGCGCGCGAATAAAGTTTGTGCGGCACGACCCGGCGGGTTGTCATCGCGACGCGTCCTCGCCACCATTCCGGGCCTGCCCCCCTGACGCGTCGACCAGCAGGAGACTCCATGATCGCCCGCGAGACCTTGTTCTCACTAAGCAATTGCCTGTCCATTGCCGCTTGCGCCTGGTGCTGGGCCTGCAGCAGTGTCCCCGCCACGACGTCGGCTGCGGGCACCACGCCCACCGGCGATGGGGTGGCAGTCGCGGGCGACGTGGCTGCCAGTGGTGCGCGGCCGCCGCCGGCAGGCACGCCAGGCTGCGACCCACTGCAGCCCGAAGTCTGCTCGCTGCCTTGGCCTTCCAACCTCTACCTGAAGCCGGACCAGGACCGCGCCACCGGCTACAGCATCGATTTCGGTCCCGCGTCGCTGCCCGTCAACATGGAAGGCAAACCCATCGATCCAACGGCGTGGCGCCGCATGGATGGATACAGCGTTGCAACACCGATTGTTGTTTATTTTCGCGATATTGACACCACACAGATGGCCAGCGAGGCCACGCTCACGGCATCACTGGCCCAGGACGCGCCCGTGGTTCTCCTGCAAGTCAGCGCGGACAAAGTGGAACGGATACCCTACTGGGTCGAACTGGACCATAGTGAGATCGACGATCCGCACAACCGCGCGCTGTTCATTCGCCCGGCGGTTTTGCTGCGCGAGTCGACACGCTACGTCGTCGCGCTGCGGAACATCAAGAATACCAGCGGAAAGCCGTTTGATCCCAGTCCGGCGTTCGCGGCGCTCCGCGGCGGCGACACGGCCGGCACGCCGCTGGCTGCGCGCCAGCCACGTTTCGACGAAATCTTCGCAATTCTCGACAAGCAGGGCATCGCGAGCAGCGAGCTGACGCTGGCCTGGGACTTCGTGACTGCCAGCGGCGACGCGATGCACGGGCGAATGCTGGCGATGCGCGATCAAGCCTTCGCGGCCCTGCCGGATGGCCCCAGCATGACGGTCGCCAAGGTCGAGGAGTTCACGCCGCAGCAGAATGCCGACATCGCGCTGTCGATCACGGGCACCTTTCATGTGCCGAGTTTTATGGATCCTTTCCAAGTGCGCGAGCAGACCGGCTACCGCTTTCACTACGGCGCCGATGGCAAGCCCGCGCAAAATGGCTGGAATGACGTGCCCTTCTGGATCCGCGTGCCTCGCAGCGCCTTGGACGGCACGCCGCACAGCCTGATGCAATACGGCCACGGCCTCAATGGCACCGGCAGTCAGGTCAATGGCGGTTTCAACAGCAGAATCGCGGACAAGCATCACGTCATCTTCTTCGCCTGCAACTGGACCGGCATGTCGGAAGCAGATGTCCCGATCCTGTTCCAAATGATTTTCGATCTCAGTCACTTCGAAGCGCTTGCCGACCACATGCACCAGGGCATCGTCGAGTCGCTGCTGCTGGCGCGGGCCATGCAGCACCGCTTCGTGCAACTGCCGGAATTAGCGAAATACAATCTGAAGTTGGCGCCGGGCGAAGTGTTCTACTCTGGCATCTCGCAAGGCGGCATCTATGGCGCGACCTACATGGCGCTGTCGCAGGACGTGGCGCGCGGACATCTCGGCGTGCCAGGCAACAACTACTCGCTTTTGCTGCAACGTTCCTCGGATTTCGTGCCGTTCCTGCTGGTGCTGATGAACAGCTACCCGGACAGCCGCGACCGCGCGATCCTGCTCGGCCTGCTGCAAATGCTGTGGGACGGCACCGATCCAGCCAGCTACTACCGCCACATCAAACAGGAACCCTTTCCCGGCAACACGGCCCACAATGTGCTGCTGGCGCCCGCCAAGGGCGACTGGCAAGTGGCACCGATCACCTGCGAGATCGCCGCACGCAGCAACCTAGGTATTTCCCTGATGAAAGACTATGGGCGGCAGGTCTTCGGCGTCACGGAACAGGCCTACCCGTTTGTCGGCTCCGGCATCGTATCCTATGACTTCGGCAATCCCTGGGCACCGCCCGGCAACGAACCGCCCGTCGACGATCTGGGCGATCCGCACGGCAGCGCGCGCCAGTTGGACTGGCACAGCGAGCAAATGATGCACTTCTTGCGTACCGGCGAAATCAAGGATGTGTGCGGCGGCGACGGCTGTCACCCGGACTGACTTATCATGAGATCAGGCGTAGTTGTGGCTGCGGGGCCGATCGCCGGCGCCAGACGGGACGCGCCTTGGGAGCAGCCACTGCGAGCAGCGCCTGCATCGCCACCGCGTGCAACACGTCCGAACTCGCGTAGGAATCGAGAAAAGCATGAACGAGTTCGGACGGCGAGGTGCCCTGGGCCTCCGCGCGGGAGCGAATGCGGGCCAACAAGCGTTCGTCGAGCGTGAGGGTCAACCGTGCCATCTGTGCCTCCTGCTCCTCCCAACGTGCTGCATCCATGTAGCAGATTCGGGACGGCAGCCGCACGAACTCTGCAAGCCTTGCGCAGTTTATGTCACGCGTGCCATGGTGAATCGCCGCCTTCGGCTGCGCTGCCCGGCCGGCACAAGGTCGCGATTCTTGGCAGTCCTCTCAGAACGGGATTCCTCTTGACATCCGGACGACCTTGGGCGGCAAAGCCATTGCACGAAAGACCAGTGGCGTGCTAGGCATGCGCACGTGATGCGGCGTGTGTCGCGCAAGACCACCAGGGGGACAGAATGGCCGACGAGAAATTCAAGGTATCCGAAGTGCTTGATCGGACGGCGCGTTCCTGGGGCGACCAGCCAGCGATGAAGGTCAAGCGCGACGGCCTGTGGCAGACGACGACGTGGAAGGAATACCGCGCCGAGGCACGCCTGACCGCACGCGGCTTCATGAAGCTTGGCCTGCAACCCGGCCAGGGCGTCGCCATCATCGGCTACAACTGCCCGCAATGGTTTCTGTCTGACGTGGGCGGCATCCTCGCCGGCGGCGTACCTGCCGGCATCTACACGACCAGCAGCGCCGAGCAATGCGCGTACATCGCCGGCCACTCGGAGGCGGCGATCGCCGTCGTGGAGAACGAGGAACACCTCGCCAAGTTCCTGCAAGTTCGAAGTGAACTGCCGAGTCTGAAAGCGATTGTCATGATGTGGGGCCACTCGAACGAGACCGGCGTCTATTCGTGGGAACAACTGCAGACCATGGGCCGCGAGGTTCCGGAGGCGGAGTTGGACGCGCGCCTGGCAGCGCAGAAGCCAGACGACCTTTGCACGCTGATCTACACGTCGGGCACGACCGGCAATCCCAAAGCCGTCATGATTTCACATGACAACCTGACGTGGACCTGCGCGTCGGCACTGCCGGCCTTGGACATTCGCTCCGGTGATCATTGCCTTTCCTACCTGCCCCTGTCGCACGTCGCCGAGCAGATCGTCTCGCTGCATGGACCAATGCTGTTCGGTGGCTGCGTGTGGTTTGCCGAGTCGCTGGAAGCACTTGGCGACAACCTGCGCGAAGTCCGGCCGCACTACTTTCTCGGCGTGCCGCGCGTGTGGGAGAAGATCCAGGCCAAAATCGCCGCGGCCGGCGCACAGAACCCGCCGCTCAAGAAGAAGATTTCGGCGTGGGCCCGCAAGGTCGGTCTGGAAGGCGGCAACGCCGAGCAGTTCGGCAAAGCAAAGCCGATGTTCTACGGCCTGGCCGACAAGCTGGTCTACAGCAAGGTGCGCGAAAAGCTCGGGCTCGATCGGTGCCGCATGCGTGTCACTTCGGCCGCGCCGATCTCCAGAGATACGTTGGAGTTCTTCCTATCTCTCGGCATCCCGCTCTACGAAGTCTTTGGCATGAGTGAGTGCACCGGCCCCGCGACGATCTCGACGCCCAACCTCTACCAGACCGGCAAGGCCGGCTGGGCGCTGCCAGGCACCGAGGTCAAGATCGCGGCAGATGGCGAGATTTGCATGCGCGGTCGCCACGTGTTCAAGGGCTACTTCAAGAACGAGGCGGCCACCGAGGAAGCGCTCGATGCCGAGGGCTGGCTCCACTCGGGCGACATCGGCACGCTCGACGATCGCGGCCTGCTGCAAATTACGGATCGCAAAAAGGATCTGCTGATCACGGCCGGCGGCGAGAACATCGCTCCGCAGGTGCTGGAAGGCCAGTTGAAGGGCATTCCAGTCGTGAGCCAGGCCGTTGTCGTAGGGGATGCGCGCAAGTACCTGGGTGCGCTGTTGACGCTGGATCCCGAGAAAGTGGCACAGGTTGCGGCAGAGTTCGGCAGTTCGGCGACGGACGTGCACGGTGCCGCGCGGTGCGACGTGTTCAAGAAGGCGCTGCAGGCGCAGATCGACGGCGTGAACAGCAAGTTGGCGCAGGTGCAGACCATCAAGCGTTGGACGGTGATTCCTGGCGAATTCACGATTGAAGGCGGCGAATTGACGCCGACCATGAAGATCAAGCGCAAAGTGATTCGCGAGAAGTACGCTTCCGAGATCGAGGCGCTCTACTCGTAGTTCAACCTGCTGCGCCAGGCGAGCCTACGGCAGGAACGGCGGCAGCGGGCAGTCCAAGGCATCCGCCATCGTGCGCAGCAGTTCGGCCTCCTGGGCGCGCACCTTGCCGTCCGCCAGGACCACGTGCGCGCACGCATCCAGGAGCTGAAGGCGCAGCCGCAGCGGCGCACCCGGCAGGCGATCGAGCGCGGCATCGAGCGCTTGAAACCCCGCGTCTTCCCTCGGCATCAGGCCCAAACCGGCGGCGCCCGGCGTCAGTAGCCGCTGCGTGCCTGCGACAAATGCCGCTTGCGCCCCTTGTGTCGCAGGCGCACCTGCCCAAGCAAGCGCAGACAGCAGGCACACGCCATCGCGTTCGAGCAATGCGTCGTCCGTGTAACTGGCCACGCGCCGCCCACGCTTCAGGTCGGTCACCAGCCGGCGCAGCAGCAGGCGCTGCAGCGCGTACTCGAAGACGGATCGCTGCCCGTCGGCCTGGGCAAGTTCCTGCAGGCAATGGACGAAGCTGCGGAATTGCGTCGGGCTCAGGTGGCGCAGCGCCGGTACCGCCAGCTCGACCAGGGGCAGGCGCAGACGCAGATCCAGACGGGCGAGTTGCGGGGCGATTCGCTGGCACTCCTGCTCCATGGCCGGCAAGGGCGACGCACTCAAGGTCGCCGACTGGCGGGCGCGCACCGACGCGTCGTCGCACAGCAGCAAGGCCAGCACAGTGGCCATGGCGCCCAGGGGCTCTTCCAGAATCTGGTGCAACTCCTGCGGAATCGCGGCCAGCAATGCGCGCCCCTGCGCGAGATGCCCAACGTGAGGTGCCGCGACCGATTGCAGGATGGCCGATGGCGCAATTGCCCGTTCTTGCTCAGGATTCGCGGCATACGCCAAGGCTTGTTCGTCATCGGGCGTGGGCTGGGGTTGAGTGCTCGGCGCCATGTCGGCAATATTTCCCTTGTAATCCGGTATGATGCGTTCGATGCGCGTGGACAGGGATGGGTGCGTCGCCCACAGCCCCTGCCACCACTTCGTCGCCAGGGCCTGGCCAAAAAACAGGTGCGCGAGTTCCTCTGCCTGTGGCGCGTCGATGAGCGAGCCGGAACCGTGCCCGGCGATCTTCGCCAACGCGCCGGCAATCCCGAAGGGATTCCTGGTGAACTGCACGGCCGAAGCGTCGGCGAGGAATTCGCGTTGGCGGCAGACGGCGGCGCGGATGAGCCGGCCGAAGAACACGCCAGCGTAGCCGAGGGCGGCGAGCACGAGTCCGGCCAGGATGCCTGGCGTAAATCCTCCACGTTTTCCAGGACTTGAGCTGGCGCGCAACAGGGCGAGGCCGGTATGCCCGACAAAGAGGATGCCGTACAAGATACCGACGAGCCGGACGTTGAGCCCCATGTCGCCGTTGAGGATGTGGCTGAATTCATGAGCGATGACGCCCTGAAGTTGGTCGCGATCGAGGCGTTCCAGGCTGCCCCGCGTCACGGTGATTGCGGCATCGGCGGGTGTGAATCCGGCGGCAAAGGCGTTGATGGCGCGCTCCTGATCGAGAACGAAGACAAAGGGCACACGGACGCCCGAGGCGATCGCCATTTCCTCAACGATGTTGAGCAAACGGCGCTCAGCGGCGTCGGTCGTGTTGCGAAGAACCTGGCGGGCACCGAGGCTGAGCGCGATGCCGCCGCCGCCGCCGTCCAGCGCGCGCATCTTGCTCCAGCTGGCGCTGCCAATGACGACGAGGGCGATGAGGGTGGTCCAGAATAGCAACTGCGGATGCCACCACGTGATATCCATTGGCGGCGCGGCATGGCGGTGGTGTCGCGACGTCGGCAGCGCCTGGACGACGCACAGCGACGCGTACAGCCCCGCAATGAGCAACGCCACGGCCAGACCGAATAGCGCGATCAGGCGACCGGTGGCGCGCCGCGCCTGCTCTTGCTCATCGAAAAAGCGCATGTTCAGCCGAAAGCGACGCGCGGCACTTCACGCTCCGCGGCGTCCTGCAACTCATACAACTCTGCACTATGAAAGCCAAAGTTGTTGGCAACCAGGACCGCGGGAAAGCGGTCGCGCGTCGTGTTGTAGTCGGTCACGGCGTCGTTGTATCCCTGACGCGCAAAAGTGATGCGGTTCTCTGTTGAAGTCAGTTCTTCCGACAACTGTTGCATGTTCGTGTCAGCCTTGAGTTCCGGATAGCTCTCGGCCACCGCGTAGAAGCGCCCCAGCGCCCCGCCGAGGGCCGTCTCGGCGCCGACGAGTTGGCGCATGGCGGGTGCGTTGGTGGGATCCTCCGCCGCGCGTTGGCTCGCCGCCGATGCGGTGTTGCGCGCGGCGATGACCGCTTCGAGCGTCTGCCTCTCGTGGGCAAGGTACGCCTTGGCCGTCTCGACCAGATTGGGAATCAAGTCGTGGCGCCGCTTGAGTTGCACGTCGATCTGCGAAAACGCATTCTTGACGCGGTTGCGCAACAACACCAAGCGGTTGTAAGCCGAGATAACGGCGATCAGCAGAAGCACGCACAGACCGAGCACGATCATGGAGATGGGCATGTCCAGGCCTCCGCGGCGGCGACCCGCCAGCTGTGTCGGACGAGGGTACGGCAGCCCAAGAAGTGGTGCAAGCGCGCAACTGCTGGCAATGCGAACCGTCACGACCCGGTCGGGTCGCGAAACGCGATGGCGCGGTCGCGACCTTCGCGCTTTGCCGTGTAGAGCGCCTCGTCGGCGCAGCGAATGAGGTCGGAACCGTTCGCCGCGTTCGCAGGATAGGAGGCGACCCCAATGCTCACGGAGACTTTGCCGATGTCGATGCCGGCCGCGCTGCGAAAGTCATGGTGCGCGACGCCGCTGCGCAGGCGCTCGGCCACCTCGAACCCGACGTCAGGCGGCGTCGCCGGCAGCACCGCCGTGAACTCCTCGCCGCCGTAGCGCGCCAGGAGATCGGTCGCGCGCAACCCGTTACCCAGCACACGCGCCACTTCGCGCAGCACACGGTCGCCGACCGGATGACCGAATGCGTCGTTCAACCGCTTGAAGTGGTCGACGTCGACCATCAGCAGCGTCGTCGGCGGTTGCGCCGCGTGGCCGACGTGGCGATCGAGCACCTCCATGAATTGGCGTCGGTTCGCGATACCCGTCAGTGCATCCTGGCTGGCCAGGCGCGCGAGTTCCGCCACCGCCTGCTCAAGCTGGCCGTTGACCGCCTCCAGTTGCTCGTTCTTGCGCTGGACCTCGGCGGAGCGCTCCGCCACCTTTCGCTCCAATCCTTCGGTATAACTCTGCATTTGCGCGGCCATGTCATTGAAGGCGTCCGCCAGACGACCCAACTCGTCGTTCTGCAAGACCTCTGCGCGCGCGCCAAGGTTGCCGCGCTGAATGGCGGCAGCAGCAGCGGCCAGGCGCCGCACCGGCGTGACGACCATGCGCGACAATCCGGCGTACATCTCGATTCCGAGCACGGCGGCGAACAGCAGCGACAGGCCGACCAGCGCCCACCGCGCCAGCCGCACGCGCAACTCGACCGGACGCAGATCGAACGTGGCGACGATCGTGCCCCAGCGCAGACCGGAGACGGCTGGCGTGGACACGGTGAGCCGCAAATACCCATCTACATCACGGGTTTCGCGCCACTCAGTGGCATCAGATGTCGCGGCACGGCGGCGGAATGCCTCATCCAAACCCAGGGTCGGCGCGGAGGCAGGCGCGCGCGGCCGTTCGTCTGCAAGAGCTTGGGCGACGACGCGTCCTGAGGCGTCGAGCATGGCGACATGAAGAATGTCCATATGTTCGCCGCCGGCATGCGCCACTTCGGACAAATAGGCATCGAGGCGTTCGAGCGCGTTGACCGACACGGCCATGGCGCACGGCACCGCCAATGTCCCCAACAGGGAAGCGGCGCGGGTGCGTGCCTCGGCGTGGTAGACTTGCCCCATGCCGCGTATCAACAGTCCGCCGGCGATCGCCATGGTCGCCAGCACGACAGCGGCAGCAAGCAAGGCCAGGCGCGTGCCGATGCCGCGGCCGCGACGCACGAGGCGGCTGGCGCGATCAGTGGCTGACACGGCCAACCTCTGGACGCCCGGCCTGATCGCGGTGCGCTTGCACACGGCCCAGCACGGCGCGCACGCCGTCGTAGGCGCTGTCTGCGGCGGGAATCCAGCCGGTGATGCCCTCCGCGGTGGCCAGCACCGTGCGCCCCTGCTGGCTGCGAGTGTCGAGATTCTGAAGTGCCCATCCGATCTTTCGCACGCCGCTTGCCGCAATGGCGGGCCGCGCGCAGGTGGCGTCGTAGGGGATGCGGCCCGCGCGGGCGAGGATGCGCACGCTGCCGAGATCGAAGCCGTGGGCGGGGTCGCCGCGCTTGAGCACCAGCGTGCTGGACGACACGGCGGCGGCGTCCACCTGGCCCGAAGTCAGCGCTGCCAGAGCCGCCTCGTGCGTGCCGGCAAACTGCGCAGAACGAAGGTCCTTTTCCGGATCGACGCCAGCCGCGAGCAAGGCATCATAGGGAAAGAGATAGCCCGCGGTGGAGAACGGATCGACCCAGGCGATGCGCCGTCCCTTCAAGTCGGCCAGGCTCTGCGCGGAATCCTCCACACGGACCAGGATGTACGACGTGTAGCTGGTGGCGCCGTAGGACAGCGTTTGCGCCATCAGGTGCAGTTCGGGCACGCGGCGGCGCGCCAGAACGTACGACAGCGGCGAGAACAGGGCGACATCGACGTTGCCGGCGGCAAACTGAGCGACCAGCTCCTCGTAACTACTAGCTAAACTAAGCTGGACCTGGACGCCCAGGACGCCGGTCAGCCAGCCAGCGATGGGCTGGAGCTCAGCGGTCAGGGCGGCAGGCGAACTGTACGGCGTCACGCCCAGGCGCAAGACGGTCTGACCGGGTGGCAAGTCCTGAGGCTGCAAGCGCAAGGTGGCAATGCCTGGCGGCGGCGGCGGCGCAGATTGCTGCATGGGTATCGAGCCCGCATCGAGAGGCGGCTCGCAGGCCAGCAGAACCGGCAAGAGCAGCAAGGGCAGCAAGGCAGGTGTGCGCATGAAACCGCGCCGGGAGCGGGTCGACCCCGAGGCAGGGTGGCACGCGGTCAGGGAGGGGTCAAGGCAAGGCTGTGCGCCGAACGGCTTCGCGACGGCTTTCGTACGCCTGCGGTTGCGCGGCACCGGGCTCGCGCAGCAGGGCATAGGCCAGCAGTTCGGCCAGCCAGCCGTAGCCGTCGCGCTTGAGGTGCACGTCATCTGCGGCGGCGAGCCCTGCGCGCTGCCAATCGACCATCGCACCCGGGCCGCCCATCGTCGCCTGCGCATCCCAGTGACCGCAGCCGAACTCAGCGGCCACTTGTTGTTGGGTCGCAATGACCGACGGCGTGCGCGGCATCGTGCGCCGGTTGCCCTCGCCGTCCTTGCCCAGCCGGTCGGTCGGTCCAACGATGAGGCACGCTGCGCCCGGCAGCGCATTGCGGACCCGGCCGAGAACCTGACGCCACGTCGACGCATACACCTCCGCGGGCTCGTCTACGTCGCCGACATCATTGGTGCCATAGGCCAGCACAACCAGATCCGGCGCGCGATCATGCAACATCTGCTTCCAGATCGCTTCATTCCAATGCAGCACGATCTCGGCACGCATGCCGGGAATGCCCAGCTGATCGACGATGGCACCGGGCACGCCGCGATCGAGGGCAAGGCCGAACAGCGTCACGACACCATTGCCGACGGGCGAAAAGCGGATGGTGTGGGCTTCGTCGTGAAGGGACCAAGTGCGACTCTTGACGCCAGCTGCGGCAGCCCGCGTGGTGACGATGCTCACCTTGCCGTCGATGTCGACCGCCACATCGCCACCGGCCACATCCGTTCGAAACCACAAGGTGACGCGGCTGGCCAGCGCACCGTAGGGACTGTCCCGCGTGGTGCGGACCAAGGCATACTCGAGCGGGTCATTGCTGGTCATGGCCAGGCCGGCAACGCCGAGATCGCTCACGGATGCGCTGCTGGCGCGGTGACGGTCGACACGCCAACCGGCACTGGATTCGACGACAAGATCCTGATGGCGGTAGCCGACATTCCAACGCACGGGAAAGACGAAGCCGTGTCCCGCGTCACCGACGCGATCCTGCAAGAGGCGGCGCAGTTCGCCGGTCCAGAGATCGGCCGCGGTGTGGGAGGCGCCATAAAAGGCGATGCGGACCTGGCCTTTGCGCCGCGCAGCACGGCCCATGGCGGTGCGAAAAGCGTCCAGGGCATGACCGGTCGGGTCGGTGATGGGGACGAACGCGCCCGGCCGGCCGTGCGCGCCCGGCGGGGCCACGCGTGGCGGCCGGGCCAGCGCGTCCCAAGGCGTAGCCTGCAGCAACGCCACGGTCATCGTCACGGTCAGGCACAGGCGAAGGTGCGTCGAAGAGCGCTTGGGCATCCCTCTCGGAATAGCACCGCCCGGAGCAATCGCCAAGCAAAGTTGTGCGCAGTGCTATCGCGCCAGCAGCAGGTAGCGGGCCCGGCCGTCGCGCAGCACGAGGAGCAGCAACCGCGGACCACTGCCCTGCACCAGGCGCGCGAAGATGGCCGCATCGACGACAGGTTGGCGGTTCACTTCGAGGATCACGTCACCGGGGCGCAGACCCGCGCGCGCTGCCGAGGTGTCGTCCGCGACATCCGAGACCACCACGCCGACTCGCACTTCATCGGGAATTTCCAAATGTTGACGCAACCGTGCGTCGAGTGGCACGACGGTCACGCCCGCCAGGCCGCTTGCTTCCTTGGCCGCAACCGGCAACGGCGCCGCGCGCGGATCGGTCGCCTGCGTCAGCGTCACCTCGAGTTGCACCGCCTTCTTGTCGCGCAGCACTTCGACCGCGATCTTGGACCCTGCTACGTGCGCGGCAACGGCATTGCGCAAATGACCGGTCGAGTCGATCGGCTGCCCATCCAGACGCGTCAGCACGTCGCCTCGCTTGACACCAGCCTTTTCAGCCGGGCTGCTTTGCTGCACTTCCGTGATCAAGACGCCTCGCTGCCCAGCGCCGAAGGCCTCGCGCAACTCCGCGTCCAGATCTTGGATGCCGACGCCGAGCCAACCGCGCGACACGCGTCCGTCCTTGAGCAGCCCCTCCATGATGGGGCGTGCCAGGTTGGTGGGAATGGCAAAGCCGATGCCCTGGCTGCCGCCGCTGCGCGACAAGATGGCCGTGTTGATACCGACCAGTTCGCCGCGCAGATTCACGAGTGCTCCGCCTGAGTTGCCCGGATTGATCGCGGCGTCGGTCTGGATGAAGTCCTCATAGTCGTTGATGCCGAGGTCGGCGCGGCCCTTGGCCGAAACGATGCCCATCGTCACGGTCTGCGACATGCCGAAGGGGCTGCCGATCGCCAGGACTGTCTCGCCCAGGCGCAGCCGCTCGGAGTCGGCAAGAGGCAAGGGCTTCAGACCGCTGACTTTTCCTTCGAGCCGGAGCACCGCAACGTCGCTGCGCGGATCCGCACCCACAAGACGCGCGCCAAACTCGCGACCGTCGACCAACTTGACGCGGATCGTGGAAGCCTGCTCGACCACATGGTTATTGGTCAGGATGACGCCGTCTTGCCCGACGATGACGCCCGAACCGAGGCTATTCTCCTTGTGCTCCATGCCTTGGCCGCCGCGCGGGCCGAAGAAGGGGCCGAAGAACGGGCTGGCATCAATGTCGCGCTGGCGGGCGATGCGCGTCGTCGAGATATTCACGACGCTTTGCACGGATCGCTCGGCGACATCCGACACGAGGTTGGGCGACTCGGCGGCGGGCGAGGCCGGCAGGTTGGCGCGCGGCAGCGCTGGCGCGGGCGCGAGCAGCGCACTTCGCGTCGGCTCAGCCTGCACACGCGACGTGAACTCGAAGCGCCAGGCGCAGAAGGCCGCGGCAAGGACGGCAGTGCCAAGAAGCACACGACCGGCGACAGCACTGCGGCCGGTGGAATCGAACGGGTGGGACATGCTGCACCTCGCGTTTGGGCCCAAAGTAGGGCGATCACGGCGCCGCGCAAGGCGCCTCACGAGGCACACAACGCCAAAGCCGGCGCTGTTATTCTCCAAGGCTACGCTTTCTCGCTGGCCAACTTGCGCATGGCGGCGGCGATGTCGGGCTGTTGCGGCACACTTGCACGCTCCAACTCCCAAGCGAGGCCAATGCCCGGCACGTCGGCACCCGCGAGCAGGACCGGCGCCGCTTCCAGATCATAGAAACAGGTGTCGAGGAGTCGCCGCAGCACGTGCTCGCCAAAGTTCGTGACTTCCGTGTCTTCGTTGACGATCAACACGCGACCCGTCTTGCGCAGGGAGCGCTGCAACGTCTCCATATCGAGCGGGTACAGCGTGCGCAGATCGATGACATCGAAGTCCATGCCTTCTTTGCTCAATTCATCCGCCGCCGCCACGCACAGCGGCAAGGTGCGTCCATAGCTGATGACGGTCGCCCGCTTGCCCTCGCGGCACAGCCTCGCCACGCCGAGCGGCACCGTGAACGCCTCGACCTTCGGCCATTTCGGCGCCCAGCCGCTGCGGTCGCCCAGCGGCGCATTGATCATCTGATTCAGACTCTTCTCGTCCGATGGCTCGCCGGGAATCAGATCCTCGCCCTTGACGCGCAACAGGGCCTTGGGCGCCAAGTACATCACCGGATTGGGTTCCGCCAGCGCCGACAGCATCAGCCCGTATGCCTCCAAAGGATTGGAAGGCATGACGATCTTCCAGCCCGGAATGTGGCTGGCGATGCTCTCGAAGCTGTGGGAATGGTAGATCGAACCGTGAATGCCCGAACCCACCGGGGTCATGACGACCATGGGCACGCGGTAGGCACCGGCACTGCTCCAGTGGGCATTGCCGCACAATTTCAGGAGATCAATGCAGTTGAAGATGTAGTCGCAGAACTGGATCTCCGCCACCGGCTTGCCGCCGGCGTACGCAATGCCCAACGCCGTGCCAATGATGCCGCGCTCATCCAATGGTGCATTCCACGCGGTCTTCAAGCCTTGCGTGGCGGTGAACACGCCGCCGAGCGGCGGCCCGACATCCTCGCCGAAGATGTCGGTGACACCGAGGTGCTCTTCGCCGTAGTGCAGTGCGAGCCGGATGGCTTGGGCAAGATTGGCCATGGGTCAGACCTCCGGCGCCATGGCGAAGATGTGCTGCCAGATATCCGCACCGTCCGGCATCGGCTCCTCGAGGACCTGCTGGTGCGCCGCCTTCAGGTGGACACGCCAACGCTCGTGCACTGCCAAAGCTTCTTGCTTGCTCAGCAATCCTTCCGCTTCCAGGCGCGCCTCGTACTCGACAACGCAGTCACGCTCTTCCCTGATCAGTTGCGCACCAGACGATGATGAATGCCCATACAGGCGGCTCACGTTCGCCTGCAAACAGAATGGTTTTCGCTCTTTGCGGATGTAGTCCATCGCCTCTTGCAGCGCAAGGTAGCAGGCCTCTGGATCGTTGCCATCCACTTCGCCGTGACGCATCCCGAACGGTCCAGCGCGCTCGTGCAGGTGTGGCGTCGCCTGCGTCTGCGCCGCGCGCGTCGAAATACCATAGCCATTGTGAGCAATCAGGATCAGCACCGGCAGCTCCTGGCCTGGCCGCGTGCTCCAATTCAGGCACGTCGCGAAATCGCCTTCTGCCGTGCCCGCGTCGCCGCCTGTAATGATCGACAGGCCTGTGCCGCCCTGCCGCTTCTGCACCCAGGCCGTTCCCGGACCAACGGCATACTGCGTCTCGATTGTCGGCGTGACAGGAACCACGTTCCATTCCTTGATCGCAAAATGATTCACAAAGTTGCGCCCTCTTGAATACGGATCCGTGGCGGTCGAGCGCATCTGGCGCAGCAGGTCGATCGGCTGCGCGCCCATGGCCAGCACGGTCGGGCTCGATCGGTAGTGCAGATGCAAGTAGTCGTGCTCCGGACCCTCGCCTTTGTCGACCAAGAGACCGAGCGGCACGCCAAAGGCCTCTTCGCCTGGCGCGCCGATCCAGAAATAGCCCTGGCCGCCGCGCACCATGCGGATGAGCAGTTCCTCGGTCATGCGCGCCTGCACCATGTAGTCGTGGATGCGAAGCTTGAGTTCGTCCGAGAGCTTTCCTGCCTTCTTGGTCGTGCGAGGCATGTTCACCATGCGGCCTCCGGAAGCTCCGGGGCGAAAAAGGGGCCGTTCGGGATCACCGGTTGTCCTGCATGGTCTCCACCCGGCATGGATGAACCACCAGGGAGCTTTCCAGCTGGATCGGGCGAGCCAGAGCCTTCTAACAGAATTCGCCGCCGGGGGCACGTCTCGCAGCGTCAAGCTGGCGTGCCGATGGCCGCAGCGCGCAGCAGCCTGCAGCGCCAGCGCAGGAACGAATCGGCCAGGATCATCACCACACAAACCATCATGACGATGGTCAAAGCTGAATTAAACCAACCTTTTGTCGCCAACTCTGGCTTGTGCGTCATGGGTAGGAAGAGGTCCGTCACCGAGCACCAGCCAGCCGACAGCGTGGTCGTCGCCAGCACGGCCATCGGCGCCAGCGTCACCCAGGCGTAGCGCGCCTTGCCCTCATTGACCAACACCGCCGTCGCCACACAAAGTGCAATGACAGCAAGCAGTTGATTCGCAATACCGAACATCGGCCAGATCGTGTCGATGCTGCCGGTGTGAAGGATCGAGGCCCACGACACCACGACGAGACTGGTCGACAGCAGCGTGCCCGGCAGCCAATCCGTCTTGCCCAGGCGCGGATGCAAGCGACCGAGGAATTCCTGAACGAGAAAGCGAGCGACGCGGGTGCCGGTGTCGATCGTCGTCAAGATGAACATGGCCTCGAACAGGATGGCGAAGTGGTACCAGTAGCTCATCAACGAGCGCATGCCTGGCAAAGAACTGAAGATCTGCGCCATGCCGACGGCCAGGGACACGGCACCGCCGGGCCTGCCGGCAATCGCCTCGCCGACTTGCTGCTGCAGATCCTGCAGGTTGACCATGGACATGCCCAAGCCGGCGAACTTCTGCGCGCTGACGTTGATCGCGTAGTAGTCGCCGGGGTGCAGCGAGGCGGCAGCGAGCATGGCGGTCAAGCCGACGAGGCCTTCCAGCAACATGCAGCCATAACCTATGGATCGAGCGTGCGATTCTCCGTCGATCATCTTGGGCGTGGTGCCACTGGCGACCAGGCTATGAAAGCCCGAGATGGCGCCGCAGGCGATGGTGATGAAGAGAAAAGGAAACAACTTGCCGGCCACGATCGGGCCACCGCCATCGGCGAACTGGGACACGGCGGGGGCGTGTAGTTCCGGGTTGACGACCAGGACTCCGATCACGAGCGCGCCTATGGTGCCGAGTTTCATGAAACTGCTCAGGTAGTCGCGTGGACACAGGAGCAGCCAGACTGGCAGGATGGCCGCACACAAGCCGTAGATCGCGATGGCGAGCGTGATGCCGCCGCGCGACAGCACGAACCAATGGCCGATCGACGAGGCGGCGACATCGCGACCGAACACGACGGCTGCGATCATGCCGGCGACGCCGAGAACCGTCGCTTCGAGCACCTTGCCTTTTCGCAGCACATACAGGTAGATACCCATGCCGAGGGCCAGCGGAATCGACGCCGCGAGGGTGAAGACGCCCCAGGACGATTCCGCCAGGGCATTGACAACGGCAACGCCCAAACCGGCCAAAGCAATGACGATAATGAAGAGTATCGCGATGGACGTGACAAGGCCCGCCAGAGGGCTGACTTCGGCGCGGGCGATCTCGGCGAGCGACCGACCACCGCGGCGCATGGAGGCCGTGAGGATGATGAAGTCGTGGACGGCGCCGCCGATGCAGACGCCAAAGAGTATCCATAGGAAACCGGGCGCAAAACCGAATTGCGTGGCCAGCACGGGTCCGATGAGCGGGCCAGCGCCAGAGATGGCGGCGAAGTGATGGCCGAACAGGACCCAGCGGTTGGTGGCGTGGTAGTTCTGGCCATCGGCATGGGTATGGGCGGGCGTGACGCGTGCGTCGTCGAGGCAGAGCACGCGAGCCGCGAGAAACGCGGAGTAAAACCGATAGGATATCGCCAGGACGGCAAGGGCTGCGAGCATCAGCGGCAGGGCATGCATGGGCGGCTCCGCGGGCAGGGCCTTCGGATATGCCACATGTCGCGCTGAACGGCCAAGTTGTTTGACGGCGGCCGCAGTTGCCGCTACGTATGCGCCGCGGCAACGCACAGGGGTTGTGAAAGGAAGATTCACAGGCTCTCACGCGAGGACAAGCATGACGCCATCTTTGCAGACACTGCCGGCGGACTGGCCGCAGGAGGCGCGCGCGCAGTTGGCGGCGCTCAAAACACCACGTCAGATTCAAGACTTCCTCGATGAGACACCTTACAGCACGGAGGACCGCTACCGCTCACCGCTTTCGGTGCTGCGCGACCGGCGCGCACACTGCTTCGACGGCGCGCTGCTGGCGGCAGCCGCCTTGCGGTGCCAAGGTGAGCCGCCGCTCCTCGTCGACATGCGCGCCCACAACGACGACGACCACATCCTGACGATCTTCAAGCGGAGCGGCTGCTTTGGCGCCATCGCCAAGTCGAACACGACCGTGCTGCGTTTTCGCGAGCCGGTGTACCGCAGCTTGCGCGAACTCGTGATTTCCTACTTCGACCTGTACTACAACCTGAATGGTGACAAGGCCTTGCGCGAATATTCGGTGGCGCTCGACCTGCGCCGCTTCGACGGCATCGGCTGGATGTCACGCGACGAGGGCCTGGCGGCAATCGCGGAGAAGTTGGACGCGATTCGCCACCACCGGTTGCTGACGCCGACCATGATTGCGGGTTTATCGAAGGTAGACGCGAAGTTGTACGCCGCAGGCTTGGCGGGAGCGGACGAGGCCGGGCTGTACCAGCCAACGCCCTGAGCTACCGGCCGTGCCCGGGCTTGGGCGCACTGCGCGGAACCTTCACGGTGCCTGCCCGTGCCGCCGTCGCGCGGCTCCCCGCTGCCGCCGGATCGCGCGCCCGATCGCGTCCGGCGGGCGCCGTGCGATGTCGGCGATCCAGATCAATCGGGATGTTGCCGCTGTCCTCGGCAACCATCGCGCGAAAGTCGGCAGGCAGGGGCGCGCGCAACGCGAGGTGCTGGCCCGTGCGCGGATGCGCGAATTCAAGGGCACGCGCGTGCAGCATGATGCGCCTGGCCAGGCGCGCCACGATCGGGCCGCCGTACAGGAAATCGCCGCAGATGGGCGCGCCGGAGGCGGCGAGCGCGACGCGCACCTGATGTTTGCGACCTTGTTCCGGAATCACACGCACCAGCGCAAACCGGCGACCGCGTGACAGCACTTCGATTTCGGAACTGGCCTCGATGCCGCCCTCGGTGACGACCTCCATGAATTCGCCGCCGCCGATGCGCCTCGCGCGCAACCGATGCTCGACACGCAGCCAGCGCAGCGAAGGCACCGGCGACGTCAAGGCCAGGTAGAACTTCAGCACCTTGCGATCGCGAAACAAAGAACCAAGTTCATTGGCTATTTCCGCGGAGAATGCCAGCAGCAGCACGCCACTCGTGTCCCTGTCGAGCCGGTGCACGAGGTGGACCCGCTCTGGATCGCGCCCCGCCTGCAGTTCGCGCTGTTGCAGCCACGCCAGCGCCGACTCCACGTCCGCTGCGCCGTGGCTCAGCAGGCCGGCCGGCTTGTCGATCGCAATCAGATCGGCGTCTTCATGCAAGATCTTTGGCGTCAAGAGGGCATTGGCGGCGGACATTGCAACCTGTAGGTGCACGGATGGCTTGCAGATCGCTGCGGATGGCGATCCGTGTGGGCGTCTTGTCGGGCAAAAAAAGACCAAGGCGCCGGACCTGAACTCCCGACGAGGAATCCGGGCTGGCGCCTTGTTGGTCGGGGTGACTGGATTTGAACCAGCGACTCCTTGCTCCCGAAGCAAGTGCGCTACCAGGCTGCGCTACACCCCGATGGCCTGCCGCGCATCCGGTCGAACCGGGTCGCGGAGGGCCGGAAGATTGCCTTCGCTCAGGCCGCTTGTCAATGGCGGGTCACTTTTTGAACAACGCTTCCAGCCGCGCCCGTGCCGCGTCCTCCGGCGATTGCACTGCAGCAGGTAGGCCAGGCTTGTCCGGTCCTTTGCCGAACAGGGCCTCCAGCTTGCTCTTTGCCGCATCGCGCTCCACCGAATTGTCTTCGCCGACAACGCGGAACTGGAAAAAGCCGCAGAAGTTCGAGGCCTCGCGGTCCCGGATGAACTCGCCCTGGTTCTCGTCGCACTGGTTGTGGGCAGAGATGTTCCAGAACCGGCAGTTGCGGCACGAATGAAGGTAGGCTGCGCAGTTGGGGCAGGTGTCGAGGCGGCCGATCTTGGTGTCAAAAACCAGTTCTTCCTGACACTTGTAACACTGGTGCACCGGGTCCTGGATCATACCGCCCTCTCTCGCTTGCCTACACCGCCCTGCGCTTCAAGACGATCGCCGCCAACAACAACAATCCGAGGGCCAGCAGACTTCCCTCGCCACGCGCTTGCGGAGCCGCCGTGCAACCGCTGTCCGGCTTCTTCGTCGTCGACGGCACGGTCTTGGCGTCGGCTGTCACCACGTCGCTGCCGGCGTCCGTGCCGCCAGCGTCCACGGTCGGCGCCGCCTTCGCGTACGGATTCACAGGCATGTGGTAGTTGCCGGTATTGTGCAAGTCGTGCCCGTGGAACTGCCACTCGACAATGGCGTTCTTCGTCGCGCCCTTGGTCTTCCACGCGAACACCCAGCCGTCGCGCGTGCTCGCGGTCACGTCGAAGTTGCCGTCGCCATCCATGTCGCCGACCGCCGGCGAGGTCAGCACCCAGCCGTTGGTGTACTTGGGGAAGCCCTTGGGCTCGACGCCCAGATAGTTCCACGCGTGCACGAGGTAGCCAGCCGAACCTGCGACAACTTCGGGATTGTGATCGGCATCGATGTCGACGATTGCGGGATTGGAGAAGAATTGCCAGTCCTCCATGATGCGCGGCCAACCCTCCAAGAACTTGCCGGTTTGCGTGTCCCAGGCCGACAAGCTGTGATCGAAGTTGGCGCGCGTGCCACCCGATGCGAAGGTCAGCGCAAAGTTGAAGCCGGCGGTTGCCTTGACGAAGTCCACGCCGCCGCCTGGGTCGATCTTGCCCAATGACGAGTTGGCGATGAGAATGTAAGCAGGCGAGTCCTTGCTGTTCGACTTCGGCCCGAAGGTCTGGTTGTCAAAGGTGCACTTCTTCTTGGCCGTGCCTTCGACCTTGCGGCAGAACGTCTTGCCCTCCCAGGTGAAGAACGTGCCGGAGGAACCGATGGTGTCGAAATTCACTTCCAGCTTGCCATCAAAGTCGATGTCGACCAGCGACGGGTTGCCCGGCACACCCGAGCCGACGGTCGGCAGCACGTAGGCCATGAGGCCGTAGGTGGTCACGGGGAAGCCCGGCAGGAAGGGTCCGCCCGCGTGCAAGTTGCCGTCGCCATGGATGACGTAGCCGCGCGCCTCGTTCTTGGCCTTTTCGGCGCCGAGGGCCTCGTTTGTGCCGGTCGCGATGTCCAGAAGACCGTCGCCATTCACGTCGCCCACCGCGGCGGTCGTGATGATGCGATCGCCGAGCGTCGGTTTGCCATCCGGGCCCTTCAATTCCGGATCGCTGGCGACGACGGGGAAACCCTTCTGCATCGTGCCGTCAAAGCGCCAGACGTAGACCTGCTGATCCATGGCCGTGATGATGATTTCGAGCTTGCCGTCCTTGTCGAGGTCCGCCAGCACCGGCGCGGAGAAGATGCCGTCGTCCCACAAGAAATCCGGATTCGAGGCCTTCATGCGCTCACGATCGACGTGCACCGGGAAACCGGCAAAGGCCGTGCCGTCATTCTTGAAGACCAGCACGTTGCCATCAAAAGTCGTGATCACCACTTCGACCTTGCCGTCGCCATCGAGGTCGCCCACAGCCGGCGTACCCAGAACCAACTCTCTGTATTCTGGCTTCAATGTGCCGATCGATACGCGGCAGCCTGTCTTGTCGGTGCGGTAGGCACACGATTTGCTCACGTTGCCGGGACCGGCCACCGAGAGTTCGGGGCGGATCGGCGAAAATACAGGCCAGCCCTTGAGTTCCGTGCCATCGCCCTGCCACGCGTGGATGGCGCCGTCGGTGGTCGGCTGGATGGCTTCCTCTTTGCCATCGCCGTTGAGGTCGAACATCTTCGGGCTCGCCTCGACGCTTGTCTTGACGTGCTTGGGGAAGCCTGGCAGCAAATCCGGGTCTTTGTAGAGGCCCACGCTCTTGCGGAATTCGTTGCTGACCTCCTTGCCCGCCTTGTTCTTGGCGGTGACGCGCAAGCGCAGGGTCAGCGAATACTGATCGTGGTCGATGAGCGGCGCATTGAAGTCGAACGAAGCGGCAGCAGCCGCGGCGTCGAATTCACCGATATCACCATTGAATCCGGGCGTATCCGCCTCCTTGATCGCAGCCCAGCCACTCTTGGGGTCGATGCCCTTGGCCCATTCGAGGACGTAGTGGTAGCTGGCGTAACGCGCCGCCTTGGCGTCCATGCGCGCGCCGATGCGGCCGCGGACCATGACCTTGGGCGTCTGCGTGACCTCGATCGGGTCGAACCAACTCGGCGTCAAGATGTCGACTTCGGGAGGCACGAGATCGTCCAACACGAGCTTGACGGACTTGTAGACGTTGTTGCGGCCGTAGCCGAAGTGCAGGTCCCATCCGGGGCCGCTGGGGAACTTGGTGGAATCCGTTTTCGACTCCGGCACATCGATGTCATCGACCGAGTTGATGAGGACGCCCCGCACTTCCTCTGCCGACATCGGCGGGTCGAGTTTTGCCTGCAATCCAGCGGACTTGATCATGCCGGCGTGGCCCGACGTCACGCCGGTTGCCTCTGACGAACAACCCGTGCCGGGCGAGCTGAGCACAAGCTGTCCACCGAAGTTGGTGCAGTTGTTGAAGTTCAGAAACGTCGTCGATGTCTTGGGCGAGGCGCCGTCGTACACGATCGCGTGCACGTAGACCGTGTGGTCGGTGGTGCCAGGCATGTTGTGGTGAAAGCTCAATTCGTCGGCGGCCGACGCGATGATCACGGTATTGTTGGCGTAAGCGTAGTTGATGGCGTCGTCCGCGTAGGCGCCGCGGCTCATGGAGCCCAACGCCTCTTGGACCACCGAAGCGCCACTGTCGGTGGCGAAGATGACGGAAGCGGAAAAGTCGTCCGCGTCGGCGAGGAAGCTGTCGGCCACGCGGACCATCAAGACGGTGCACTCCGGGCAGATGCCGAGGCCGCCGCGGCCGTTGTTGCCTTCCGCCGAAGAATCGCGTGCTTCGCCGCTGCCGTGGCCGTAGCGCGTGTCGTCCTTGGCGTCGTTGTCATTGCGAAAGAAGTCCCAGCCCGAGATGTTGTCCATGTAGCCGTCGCCGTCATCGTCCTTGCCGTCCGAATAGTAGGCATTGAGGATCAGGTCCTCTGGGTCGAGAAGGTTGTTCTTGTTCAGATCGCTCACATGCGAATCGCACGCCGTCTTGGGCACTTTGCGTCCCTCGGCCGAGAACGACCATGCCTTGAAGTCTGCTTCGGTCTTGATGTCGGCCGGCGGCAGACCTTCCTTGGCGTAGTCGAGCATGTTGAAGATGCCGTCGCCGTTGGCATCGAAGGGATCCGTGTCTTTGTAGAACGCGCTGCGGCACGCCGGCTCCGGCGCCTTTAACTCGCCGCGGTTCAAGAAGAACTTGTTCACCAGATCGTCGCTGTCCCAGTTGATGCCGCTGTCCAGCACCGCGATGATCACGCGCCGATCACCGACGGTCTTGGTCCAGGCCTCGTCGGCGTGCATACCGCTGCCGATCTTGACTTCGTCCATGCGAAAACCTGGAAAGCTGGTCCATTGCTCGGGAATGAAGGACCACTGGTTCCAGTCGCCGCCCGTGACGACGGTCTTGCCGTTGACGGTCTCGGATTGGGCAAAGCCCGGATCGTTGGGCCAGTTCTTGGGATCCTGCATGTTGGACCCTTCGGCGGCTGGCCAGGCGGCCAAGGCTGTGCTCGAAACTGTCAAGCCGAACAGCGCGAGGCAAAGCCCCACGAGACCACGCAACTCATTGATGCGACGAAGAAACGCGCGCGCAACCATCCTGCCCTCCCGACTGCGATCGACCGAGCCCGGACACCGGGCGCGGCGACGATAGCAGGCAAGCGCATTGTCGGCAAACGGCAACGCTGCCCGGGGCGCGTCAGGGCAGCGCGGCGCGGCGAGGACGGCTGGCAGTGAGAAGGTAACGCGTGATGACGTCGCGCTCGCGCTCGCCGAGGTGAGCCCGCTGGGTCATGCGCGGTACCTCCTGCAGCCAGCGATCGGCGCTGTGCCGTGCCGGCGGCACCAGGGCGTGGCAGCCAGCACACCGCGCGACATACAGCGTGCGCCCTTGCGTCAGGGTTTCAATCGATGTTTCAGGCCATTGCCGCGAAGCCCACGTCGCATCGTCGCCTGTCGGCACGGGAACCGCGGATGTGCAAGCCGCAATCGCCGCCAAGATGAGGAAACTGATTGTCATTCTATGCACGATCATGGGTATCGGCGCCACCGTCAGCAAAGGTCCAGGAGCCCGGGCACCGCAGGTTCTTGCCTGCACGGCGCCGTGCACTACAGGTGGATCCCCATCAGGACGCGCGCCTGCATGCGTTCGAATCCGTCGAGATCGAGGCCACGACCCGGGGCCACCGCCTTGCCATAGCCGAAGAGCTGCGGCGTGACGGAAGCCGCGAGCCACCAGCGGTCCTGGCCGTAAGACAACACTGGGCCGGCGAAGATCGCGCCGTGTTTCAGTTCGTTTGGGCTGCCGGGCGCCGCGGGTTCCAGGACATTGAGGTCGAGCGCCTCGAGGCCCAAGCTGACGCGTTCCGCCAAGAAGTAGGCCACGCCCGCCGTCGCGCTGAACTTGTGTTCGTTGATGGATTCCTCATAGTTGCGCTCGAATTCATAGACCGCGTTGCAGACGACATTCCAGGGACCGACGCGCTTGTCGAGCAAGATCTTGGACTCGATCTCGACCGACTTCGGCGCCAACGTCACTTCAAGGTACAGCGCCGATCCAATTGGATCTGCGACAGAATCCGTCAGACGCAGCTTCCACTCCGATGAGATGCCCTTGTGCTTGCTGCTGGTGTCGATGCCATTGGTGACGGGGTTGCGCGCGCCCTCGCCGCTCCAGTTGAGGTAGAGCGCCGTCTGCAGCCGATCGGTGACACCGGCTTCGAATTCCAGGCGGTTGTCGATGCCGGTGAAGTAGCCGTCGCGGCCCAGGCGCGCCGTCGCCCACGGTTCGATCTCGACCGTGCCTGCCGGCAACGTGGCGCTCTCGTTGCTGCGGGTGAAATGGCGCTCATTGGCCCAGGCCGGTGCGGCGCAAAGGCTCAGAAGGCTGCCGAGGAAGAGGAATCGTCGGATGAACATCGTACTTCTCCAAAGTTGCAGGCAAAGGGGTGGTTGCTGTGCCAGAAGGGGTGGACGCGAATAGCGCCCGCCGGACCTCGCGTAGTGATAATGAATGTCACTTTCAATTTCAAGCCTCCTTCGCATCTTTTTTTGGCCCGACGTGCCCGATCGTTGCGCGGCGCCTGTGATTGCCCTAGCCTTTGGAGCGTGGGGTCTACCATTTCGCGGCATCTCGCCGCCCCAGGAGGCCACCCGATGACTGCCGCCCTTCGCGGCTCGGACGCTGCGGCGCCCGGTGCTGCTGCCACTTCGGGCTCTATTTCAGCATCTTGCGCTCCAATTTCTGCGATCGCGAAAGCCGGCGCCCGGCCGCGCGGCATCTACGCGTTGGGCGATGGACCCAGCGGACGGCTGCGCGTTACGCACTTGCGCGACATGAAACGGCGCGGCCAACGCATCAGCGCGGTGACCTGCTACGACGCCACGTTTGCGCGACTGGTCGACACGGCAGGCATCGAAATCGTGCTGGTCGGCGACTCTTTGGGCAACGTGATCCAGGGCCACGACACGACGCTGCCGGTGACGGTCGATCACATCGTCTACCACTGTGCGGCGGTGGCGCGCGGTCTACCGCGGGCGCACCTGATTGCCGACATGCCGTTCATGAGTTACCGCAATGCGGACCTGGCCTTGCAGAATGCCGGCCGCATGCTGGCCGAAGGTCAGGCGCATGCCGTCAAGCTGGAAGGTGGCGCCGAGATGGCTCCGACGGTCGGCGCCCTGGTGGCGGCGGGCATTCCGGTGATGGGTCACATTGGCCTGACACCGCAATCAGTGCACGCGATGGGCGGTCATCGCATCCAGGGACGGGGTCGGGCGGCGCGCGAGCGCCTGTTGGACGACGCCCACGCGCTGCAAGATGCCGGCGCCTACGCCATCGTGTTGGAGGGCATTCCCGCGGCACTCGCGCAGGAGATCACGGATCTGCTGGAGATTCCAACGATCGGCATCGGCGCGGGCGCTGGCTGTGACGGGCAGATTCTGGTGCTCTACGATCTGCTCGGCCTCAATCCCGAGTTCCAGCCGAAGTTCGTCAAGAAGTTCGCAAAACTTGGCGAAGAGGTGGTGCAAGCGCTGGCCACCTTCCGCAGCGAGACGCAAAGCGGCGCATTTCCGAGCGCGGCGCACAGCTACAGCGACCCCAGCGCCGCCACCGAGGCCGCAGGCACGCACGGGTGAGCCACATGACCGCCTCTTTTCAACTCGTGCGCACGGTTGCGCAAGTGCGGGCCTTCGTGGATGCCCGCCATGCCGCGGTTTCCCAGGTCGCCCTGGTGCCGACGATGGGCGCCCTACATGAAGGTCACCTGTCGTTGTGCGATGTTGGCCGCCAATATGCCGACGCGGTGGTCCTGACGATCTTCGTCAATCCGCTGCAGTTCGGGCCGATGGAAGACCTCGCGCGCTATCCGCGGCAGCTGGAAATCGACTGCGCGTTGTGCCGCGCGCGCGGTGTCGATCTGGTTTTTGCACCGTCGGTGGAGGAGATGTATCCCGCGGGCTTCGAGACCCACGTCGAGCCTGGCGCCGTGGCGTCGCGCTGGTGCGGCGCGAGTCGTCCCGGGCACTTTCGCGGCGTGGCGACGATCGTCTTGAAGCTGCTCAACATGGCCATGGCCGATGTCGCCGTGTTCGGTGAAAAGGACTATCAACAGTTGCAGGTGCTGCGGCGCATGGTGGCGGATCTGAACCACCCGACGAAGATCCTCGGCGCACCGATCCTGCGTGAGCCAGACGGTTTGGCCATGAGTTCTCGCAACGTGTACCTGAGCATCGATGAGCGGCAACGGGCGCTCGCCATGTCGCGATCGCTGCAGCGAGCGGACGCACGCGTGCAGGCCGGCGAGCGCGACGCCGCAGCGCTGGCTCACGACATTGCTGAGGATATCTCCGCGGCGGGCGGCGTGGTCGACTACGCCACCGTCGTCGACGCTGCCTCACTGGTCCCGCTGACGCGCCTCGATCGACCGGCGCGCGCGTTGGTGGCGGCGTTCTTCGGTCGCACGCGGCTGCTCGACAACCGCGCGTTCTTGGCCTGAGCGGACCCGGTTGCAGCGTTTCGCGCAAAGCAACGGGAGCTTGACGGCTCCGTCCTGACCCGGTATCTTTTCGCGTCTTTTTGCGTGCGTGTGCGCCTCGACGAGTGAGCCGTTCCTTCGCACGCTGACCGGCCAACGCGCCACGCCCAGCCCAAGCTGGAACCGGAGATCATTGATGAAGCTTCACATTCCCTTTCTGGCGCTGAGCCTGTGTCTGCTGGCGCTCAGCGCCTGCGGCACGACTGCGAGCGGCGGCGGCAATCCTCCCCCGACCGACACGATCGGAGGCAAGGACGGCACGGTGGTCCCGGACGCGACCACACCGGGCGACACTGCCAAGACGGACGGCTCCAGCGGCGACGCCGCAACCAGCCAATGCTGCGCCGACAAGGGCGCGACTTGCGGCTTTGTCGCCGGTTGCCCGACTTCTTGCGGCGGTTGCCCCACCGGCAAACAGTGCACGGCCAACAAGTGCGTGGACAAGGTCGTGGTCGTCAAGAAGAAGTTCGGAGAAGCTTGCGGAACCAGCAAGGAATGCCCGCTGCCGCCCGCAGGCACCGCCTCGACGGATCCCAAGGTCAAGGCGTACCGCGACTGCGTCGATGCCCAGTGCGACACGAACATCTGCTTTGACGGCTTCTGCTCGCAGACCTGCGTCATTGCCAAGGATGTCAAGAACAACGCCACCGGAGCGGATGGCGCGGACGGCATCGAGGATCCGGGCGCGACCTCGGACTGCGAAGGCGCCGCCGATGGACCTGCAGGCGCGTCCATGCGCTGCACCGAACTGCTGTCGCCCGCCCAGGTTCAGGCCGGCCAGTCCGTCCAGTACTGCCAGGCGGGTACGAACTTCAAGGCGTGCAAGTCGTCGGCGGACTGCCCCGACACCGAGGCGTGCGCCATCAAGTTCATTGCCGGCGTCTCGAACACGATGTGCGCCCCGAAGTACAAGAATCCGAACGGCACAGTCGGCGGCAAGGCCGCGCAGCCCTGCAACGAGGACCCAGCCAAGGGACCGATCGCGGTGTGTGACAACAACGTTTGCGGCGGCGCCGGCTGCTTGGCGTTCTGCAAGTCCGATGCCGATTGCGGCGGCGCCTGGCAGTGCAAGAAGGGCCAGAAGCTCTACAGCAACTCTCCAGACCTGTTTGATTTCTGCGTGCCGAAGTCCTGCAAGCTCGACAAGGACTGCTCGGATGCGTCGTTCTACTGCCGCCTCTATTACAACGGCGTGGACAACCCCGAGGGCGATCCCGATCCGAATGATGCCACCAAGGTCATCCTGCCGGGTTGGGATTCGGGTTGCGTCAAGAAGACCGTCGGCGGCGCCAAGGCCGGTGCGGCCTGCAACCCGTACCCGAATAGCGCGACGCCTTCTGCGCTGCCGACCTGCGAGAACACGATCTGGTGCGTCGGCGGCTACTGCGGTGCCCAATGCGCGACGGACGCTGAGTGCGCCAGCAACATGAAGTGCGGCGTCGAGGAAGCCCCGCTCGACCTGACCACGCCCGAGGACGGCAAGTACGACGTCTACCTGCCCTACAACGCTTGCCAGCCGATGCCGGCACAAAAGGGCGCCTGCGCCTCGGCCAAGGACTGCACCGACGCCACGTCGAATTATTGCCGGCCGTGGGAGACCACCGTCAGCCTGCCGAATCCGATCACGCCGTCAGCGCCGACGACCGCGTACACCACCGGCGGCCTCTGCATCGCGCCCGAAGCGGGCACGAAGAACGACGGCGAGGCTTGCGGCGAGTTGGCAGGCGGCGCGCAGTGCAAGTCCGGAATCTGCCTGGGTCAGACCAATCAGCAGACCGGGGCCAAGCAGCCCGGCATTTGCGTCGACTTGTGCAACGGCCAGGCGACCTGCCCCGAGCAGACCAAGGTTGGCAACACGACCTACAAGAACATCTGCACCTCGTACTTCTGGGCGTGGGCAGGCTCGATGACCGCGTACGACGATCTCTACATGCCGCTCTGCATTCCGCTCGACGCCGGTTCGACGTTGGCGGATTGCGCTGCGACCAAGAAGTGCACGGCGGCGGGCGAGGCCTGCACACCGTTCGCGATCGCAACGGGTCCAGACAAGACCGCGACCATCGAGTACCGCTGCACGCTGCTGGTGGCACCGGGCGCCACAGCGCCGACCAAGGCCGTCGGCGCGGCTTGCGACCCGAATCCAGCCGCTGGCGCTGCCGAAGAGTGCGCTTCGGGTCTGGGCTGCGAACCTGATTCCACGGTGGATGCCAAAGGCAAGCAGATTGGCTACTGCACCGCGCTGTGCAGCGCCAACGCCGACTGTGGCAGCAACGACGGCATGATCTGCGATCTCGACCACATGCGCATTCCGCGCAAGGACAAGTCCAAGGCAGCCATCCTGCCGCTGTGCTTGAAGAAGAAGTCCTGCCTGCCCTGCACCGAAGACTTCGAATGCAACGGCGGCTACAAGTGCAATGCAGGCAAGTGCGCTCCGCCGTGCGCTGTGGATGCGGACTGCGCCGGCACCGACGGCGGCGCCAAGTGCATCCCGGCCAAGAACCTGAAGGGCAAGGACATTGCTGGCTCGCTGGTGTGTGCGGCGACCTGCAAGTAGACACTTCGGTGGCCTTTCGGCCGATGTTCAGAACCTGCGGCGCCCGGACCCAACCGAGAAGGTAGCCCAGGTCGTACGTTCAGCCGGCGCCCCGGGGATCGCGAGATCCCCGGGGCGTTGGCGGTTTTTGGGGCGCGTTGCAGCGGCCTTGGCATGCGTTGATTGGCAAGCGGACGCCTGCGCCTGTGCCGGGGACGCCGCAGGCGGCGAAGGGCAGGACTGGCTCGGCCGTGTCCAGAGGGAACTTGGGCACCGGCGAATGCGCCTGTCCCTTCAGTTCATTAGCCAGTTCATTAGCCTAGTTCACGAGCGGAAAGGTCCCAGGATCGTGCAACGCGAACTGCGATTCCGTCCAGGGATTGGTGTCGTACTGGTAGAAGCAATGGCCCAGCTCCGAGAGCCGGCGCAGTTCCGCGTCCCAGGGCAAGCCGACCATCTGGTGGGTTCGCAGCGTCGGATTGTCCTTTGCTAGACCACACTTGCCAATGCGCCGCCGGAGCAACGTGGCAAGCGCGTCGTCCTCCAGCGACGCCAGGCTCCACGGCACGATGCAATGGACGTCGGCGAACAGCAGGTACGCCACGCGCCGCAGCCAGATGCGGCGCGTTTCGCCAGCGGTCAGTGGCCGTTGCAGCGCGTCGAACCCGGCCCATTCCTTGCGCAACAAGTCGGCCAAGGCGACAAGGCTGGCGCCCGTCGCGGAAATCACGGGCAGGACAACCTGGCCAGGCTTGGCGGCGATGGCCGCGCCCGGCGACAGCGCCACCTTGCCGACGCTGCCTTTGGCGGTCGCCATCAGCCAGAGGAAGTCGTTGAGCTGCATGAACTCGCCGGGTTGCAGTTCCGACAACACAAGGCGGCCAACCGCGGTGGCCTGCGACAGGTGCTGGACTCAGGGATCAAGCAGTCCCATGAAAACCCTCACTTCCCACAACCGGGGCAGCAGCCGATGCCGGTCTTGGCATCGCAGCAGGTGCCGTCCGGCTTGCAGCATTGGCCGTTGACGGCATGACAATCATTGTAGTTCTTGCATATGAATGACACGGCGCGATCGGCGTCGTCAAGCGCCAGGCACGCGAGACCGTATGCTTGACACAGGCCGGAATCGGCGCAAACGTCCGAGTTTTTTGCAGTCCTCGTCGTGGACCGGCCAGCAATGCCCTTCCCACGCAGTGCAGTATCCCGATTGCGAGCAGTATCCAGCCTTCTTACGATCTTCGTCCGTGGCAATGCAGCCGCCCGATGCGGGATCAAGAGTGCAGAGTGCCTGGACCAGGCAAGCGTCCGTGCCCAGGCACGGGTTCGCTGGCTTCGCGTCTTGACCCGCGTCGTTGGTGGTGGCGTCGCCGTCACGGTCAGCTTGCACCGAAGACTGCGCCAGTTCAACGCCCGAATCCTCGGTTTCGACTACGCCTCGGCCACCACGGCTACCGCGCGGCGCGTCCGTGCGCAGGTCCGTCGCGTCGTCGGCCGTGCCTGCACGGTGGCCGCAGCCCGCACCGCTGGCCACGGCCAGCAGCCACGCGCTTGCCACGAGCCGAGTTGATGCCGCGAGCCCCATCCACGCCTCGCCATCGAATGCTCGTGCGCGCCCCTCCCGGCATGACGCGCTCGCGTATCGGCGAAGTCAAAGGAGAATTGGCCTCTGACCGCCATGGCGATCGCCGCGGGCTCAGCACCGCAGCGCTTGAATCTTGACCGAATGTCCCGGTAGCTACGACTCCTCATACCCCCGCCGCGCCGCCGGATGCCCCGAACGCCGCAACTCCTCCTCGAAGCGCGAACGCAAAATCGCCAGGTTGCGGTGCCTTCGCATGCACTCCCGGATGAAGTCCGCGTCGACTTGACCGGCCTGCAGCAGGTCGCGCACGTCATCGTCGTCCTTGCCACGGCCGGCCAGCAGTTTGAGCACGACGAGCCACGTCGGCGATACCACGAGGAATCGTGCATGACCCACACGCACGGTCTGTGCGCGCTCTCGGGCATCCGCGACGGCTTCCGCGACCAGATCGCCGAAGTCGCCCCACTCCGGGTTGGTGCGGTCGATGAAGTCGACCCGGATCGCTGAAGCGTCGTCGTCGGGATCGCTGGGGCTGGGCAGGCGGACGCCAACGCCGCCGATGGGCAGCTCGCGCGTGGCGATACCGTGCGTCCTCAGCCAGTTGCAGAGCAACGGCAGTTCCTGCGGCAGAACAGCCAGATCCACATCCTTCGTGAACTTGTGCTGATCCTCGCTGATCCACGCCCAGACGGCCAAGCGGCCGATGAGCACGCCTTGCACGCCCGTTTCGGCAAGCACCCGTCCGGCAAAATCGCCGCTGTTGCGCGGACTGAAGGCCGGAAGCGGCGTTTCGCGCGGCGTTGTCGAGCGCCCCCCGGAACTGCCCATCCCGCCTCCACCGCTGGTTTGCTGGAAACATCTGCCCGCGAAGGCGGGCTTGTCGAATGGAAGCCCAGGGTTTCAGACGCCAGCCGCCACGGCTGCGCTGCGTAGCGGGCCCGAAGGCGCCCGCCCACCCAGGGTTCCCTCGGTCACGCGGTTGGGCCGATTCGCCCAGAAACTCCAGACCTTCCGCCAGCCATCGGACAGGCACGGAGGCCTGTCCCTACCGACAGGAGGCCTACACCCCCTGATAGCCAATCGTCTCCAGCCCGCTCGTCGACTCCGAACCGACCTCGATCTCCATCGTCGGATACGCCGTCAGACCCGTACCCGCCGGGATCAAGCGACCCATGATCACGTTTTCCTTCAGACCCGCCAGGTGATCGTGCTTGGCGCCCAAGCCCGCTTCGGTCAGCACCTTGGTCGTTTCCTGGAATGAAGACGCCGAGATCCACGACTCGGTCGACAAACTCGCCTTGGTGATGCCGAGCAGCAGCGGTTCGCCCGACGCCGGCTTGCCACCGTCGCCCATGACCCGCTGATTTTCCTCGTCAAAGCGGAACTTCAGCACCTGCTGATCGACCATGAAGTTGGTGTTGCCCGTCTTGGTCACGCGCACCCAGCGCAGCATCTGCCGCACCACGACTTCGATGTGCTTGTCGTTGATGCGCACGCCTTGCAGACGGTAGACTTCCTGAATCTCGTCCACCAGATACTTCGCCAGCGCTTCGATGCCGAGCACGTGCAGAATGTCGTGCGGGTTCAGCGGCCCGTCCATCAGCGGATCGCCGGCGCGCACGCGGTCGCCTTCCGCCACCGTGAAGTGCTTGCCTTTGCCGATCAGGTACTCGCGCTGCTGACCGAATTCCGGCGTCACCAACACGCGCTGCTTGCCCTTCAAGGCCTTGCCGAACGACACGATGCCGTCGACTTCCGACATCACCGCGAAATCCTTGGGCTTGCGCGCCTCGAACAACTCCGCCACGCGCGGGAGACCGCCCGTGATGTCCTTGGTCTTGGCCGTGTCGCGCGCCATCTTGGCCAGGATGTCGCCCGGGCGCACCACCATGTCGTCGGTCACCACGAGGTTGGAGCCCACCGGCAGGTTGTAGGCCGCCAAAGCGCCCGTGCGCTCGTTGCGCTGGATTTCGCCGTCCGCACCCAAGATCGCGACGCGCGGACGCAGGCTCGGGTCCTTGGAATCGATGATGAACTTCTGGGCGAGACCGGTCGTCTCGTCCGTTTGCTCTTTCATCGTCAGACCTTCGTCGACATCGAGCAGCTTGATGCGGCCGCCCAGGTGCGTCAGGATCGGCGTATACGACGAATCCCATTCGCACAAGAGGTCGTTCTTCTTGACGGTCTGACCATCGACGACCTTGACAGTCGAGCCGGACTGAATTGCGAATGCCGGGCAGCGATCTTCGGGAACACCCGGAAGCGTCACGAGAATGTGACCGCGCGCCACCGCCACCTTGCCGCGACCATCGCCCGGGTCGACCAGCGGCAGTTCGCGGAACTTGATGACGCCATCGACCGGCGTGCGGTGCTGCGGCAGGTCGCGGGCCGTCGACGCCGTACCACCGACGTGGAAGGTCCGCATCGTCAGCTGGGTGCCTGGCTCGCCGATGGACTGCGCCGCAATGACGCCGACCGCCTCGCCGATGTTGACCATACGTCCGCGCGCCAGATCGCGGCCGTAGCACAGCACGCAAATGCCGGTTTGGCTTCGGCAAGTGAGCACCGAGCGGATCTTGACCTTGCGCAGGTGCGCTTCCTCAATGGTCTTGACCAGCGTCTCGTCGATGACCTGATCGGCCTCGACCAGCACATTGCCCTCGCCATCGACGATGTCTTCCAACGCGACCCGGCCGAGAATACGATCCGCCAAGGGCTGAATGATCTCACCACCTTCCTCAAGCGCATCCATCTCGATGCCGTCGAGCGTGCCGCAGTCCACTTCCGTGATCACCGCGTCGTTGGCGACGTCGACCAGGCGGCGCGTCAAGTAGCCGGAATTGGCGGTCTTCAGAGCGGTGTCCGCCAGACCCTTGCGGGCGCCGTGCGTCGAGATGAAGTACTGAAGCACGCTCAGACCTTCGCGGAAATTCGCGGTAATCGGCGTCTCGATAATTTCACCGGACGGCTTGGCCATCAGTCCGCGCATACCGGCCAGCTGCCGCATCTGCTGCGCCGAACCGCGCGCGCCCGAGTCCGCCATGATAAACACGGAATTCAGGGACTTGGCGTCCTTGAGTTCGCCCGTCACGGGGTCGGTGATCTGGCGCGTCGAGATGCCCTTCATCATCGCCTTGGCGATCTTCTCCGTGGCGTCTGACCAGGTATCGACCACCTTGTTGTACCGCTCGCCGTCGGTGATCAGGCCTTCGTGGTACTGCGTCGTGATCTCGGCCACGACCTTCTGCGCCACGTCGATCAGGCCCTTCTTCTCCACCGGAATCGCCATGTCGTCGAGACAGACCGAGATGCCCGCAAGCGTCGAGGCCGAGTAGCCCGCTGAACGCAGCGCGTCGGCCAGCAGCACGGTCTTTTTCGAGCCCGAGACGCGGTAGACCTCGTCAATCAGCGCCTGCAATTCCTTCTTGCCCAACTCCTTGTTGTACAAGTTGAACGGCACGCCGTGCGGCACGATTTCGCTGAGCAGCACGCGGCCCGTCGTCGTCGCTATGATCTCGCGGCTGGCCGGCACTTCCCGATCCGGATCCTGACCCGGCGCCCAGATCGGCATGCGGCAACGGATCGCCGCCTGCAGGTCCAGTTCCTTGGCGTCATAGGCTGCGCGCACTTCCTCTGGACTGCCGAACAGCTTGCCGCTGCCCTTGGCGTAGGGCAGCTCGCGCGTGGTGTAGTACAGACCCAGCACGATGTCCTGAGAAGGATTGATGATCGGCTTGCCGTACGCCGGGCTGAGGATGTTGTTGGTCGACATCATCAGCACGCGCGCCTCGATCTGCGCTTCCAGGCTGAGCGGAATGTGCACCGCCATCTGGTCGCCGTCGAAGTCGGCATTGAACGCCGTGCAAACCAGCGGATGCAGCTGGATCGCCTTGCCTTCGATCAACACCGGCTCGAACGCCTGCATGCCAAGGCGGTGCAAGGTCGGTGCGCGGTTGAGCAGCACCGGGTGCTCCTTGATCACGTCCTCCAAGATATCCCAAACCACGCCCTGCTCTTTTTCTACCAGCTTTTTCGCTGACTTGATGGTCGTCACATAGCCCAGCTCCTCGAGCTTGGCGTACACGAACGGCTTGAACAGTTCGAGCGCCATCTTCTTGGGCAGACCGCACTGGTGCAGGCGCAGGTCCGGACCCACGACGATGACCGAACGACCCGAGTAGTCGACGCGCTTGCCGAGCAGGTTCTGGCGGAAGCGGCCCTGCTTGCCCTTCAACATGTCGCTCAAGGACTTGAGCGGACGCTTGTTCGGCCCGGTGATCACCTTGCCGCGCCTGCCGTTGTCGAAGAGGGCATCGACGGCTTCTTGCAGCATCCGCTTCTCGTTGCGCACGATGATTTCCGGCGCGGCGAGTTCCAGTAGTCTTTTCAGGCGGTTGTTGCGGTTGATCACGCGACGGTACAGATCGTTGAGATCCGATGTCGCAAAGCGCCCGCCATCGAGCGGCACCAGCGGGCGCAGGTCCGGCGGCAGCACCGGAATCGTCGTCAACACCATCCACTGCGGCTTGTTGCCCGAGGAACGCAGCGCTTCCACGATTTTCAATCGCTTGCCGGTCTTCTTGATCTTGGCTTCGCCAGTCAGCTTGCTCGTCGTGTCCAGCTTCTCTTCCCACGACTGGATCTCGGCGCGCAGGCGCTTGGATAGATCGTCCAGCGTTTCGACATCGACGCCGTCGCCCGGCCAGCGCGGCTTGTCCGGGGCAATGCGCGCGGGATCGAGGTAGGTCAGCAATTCGAGAATCGCCTCGCCGCCCATCTCCAACTTCAGGTAATCGCTCGCAGGCACCGCATCGACCGCCGTCTCGCCGAGGGCATCGATGAGGTACTCATGATCTTCGGTCGACAGAATGCGACCCGGAACGAGCGGACCCACTTCCGGCAACCAGGTGACATTGATGTCCTTCGAGACACGCTCGATGACCATGCCGCCTTGGACGTCGTAGTAGTCTTCCTCGTTGATCAGCGTGCCGCGCGTCACGTCACGCGAATAGCGCGAGACGAGTTTGCCCATCTCGGCGCCGTCTTGCATCGACTCCAGTTCGCCGAGCAGGTCCGCGCGCCGCTCGCGCGGAACGTAAAACACATGGATGCCCGACTTGCCGCGCTCCAACTGCAGCTTGAGCGCGCCCAGGCAGACGTACTTGGCACAATAGAGCACGTATTCCAGGTCTTTGAGCGTCATGCCCAGCAAGTGTCCGATGCGGCTGGGCAGGCTCTTCAGGAACCAGATGTGCGCCACCGGCGTCGCCAGGTTGATGTGCGCGAGCCGCTCGCGGCGCACCTTGGACTGGATGACCTCGACGCCGCACTTCTCGCACACGACGCCGCGGTGCTTCATGCGCTTGTACTTGCCGCAATTGCACTCGTAGTCCTTCACCGGCCCGAAGATCTTGGCGCAAAACAGGCCATCGCGCTCGGGCTTGAAGGTCCGGTAGTTGATGGTCTCGGGCTTCTTGACCTCGCCGAAGCTCCATTCCTGGGCGATCTTGCGGGGTGCGGTCAGACCGATGCGCACCGCGCTGATGTTCAGGGGATTCTTGGGCATTTCGAAGAAGTGGAGCATTTCGCGCATCGGGTACCATCCTTCCTAGAGGCGGGTAGGGACAGGCCTCTGTGCCTGTCCGCGGACAGGCGTGCAAGCCTGTCCCTACCCATGGAATTGCGTCACAACCGGGCAGGCCAGCGGCCTGCCCCTACCCACGGTGATCCGTTGTCGCTACGGAATCGCCGTCCCTTCCTTGTCCAGCAGCTCGACATCAAGCGCCAAGCTCTTCAATTCCTTCAACAACACGTTGAACGACTCCGGCAGGCCCGGCTCGAGCACGCCTTCGCCGCGCACGATGCTTTCGTACATGCGCGTGCGGCCGACGACGTCGTCCGACTTGACCGTCAGGAACTCCTGCAGCGCGTAGGCCGCGCCGTAGGCCTGCATCGCCCACACTTCCATTTCGCCGAGACGCTGACCACCGAACTGCGCCTTGCCGCCCAGCGGCTGCTGGGTGACGAGCGAGTACGGCCCGATCGACCGCGCGTGGATCTTGTCATCGACAAGGTGATGCAACTTGAGGACATACATCACGCCGACGGTCACCTTCTGGTCGAAGGGCTCGCCGGTCTTGCCGTCGCACAGCACGGTCTGCATGTCGACCGCCGCGCGCGTCAGCAATGCGCGGATCTCGTCCTCGGTGGCACCATCGAACACCGGCGAGGCGAGGCGAATGCCCTCCTCGTTGTCGGTGATGAAGCGCAACAACTCCTCATCGCTCAGTGAGTCGACCAGCGCGTCGATCTCGTGGTCGGTGAACGTCGCCTTGATGGTCTGGCGCACTTGCGGCAGCGCCTGACCCGCCTCCAGCGCATCCTTGATCTTCAGGCCCAGGCAGCGCGCCGCCCAGCCCAGGTGCGTCTCAAGAATCTGCCCAACATTCATACGGCTAGGCACGCCGAGCGGATTGAGCACCACGTCGACCGGCCGGCCATCCGGCAGGTACGGCATGTCCTCTTCGGGCAGGATGCGCGACACCACGCCCTTGTTGCCGTGGCGACCTGCCATCTTGTCGCCGACTTGCAGCTTGCGCTTGATGGCTACGTAGACCTTGACCATCTTGATGACGCCAGGAGGCAACTCGTCGCCGCGCACGAAACGCTTGATCTTCTCTTCGAAGTAGAAGCGCGTCTCGTTGGCGTGATCCTCCAGATGATCCAAAAGACCCGCCAGTTGCGCTGACACGTCCTTGTCGACCACGCGCAGATCGCGCCACACCGCTGGCACCTTGAAGCGATCGCCGTCGTCGTAGACCTTCTCCGGCAGCGTACCGAGCAATTCGTCGGTCAAATCCGTGCCCTTGGCAAACACGACTTCGCCCTGATCATTCACCACCTTGGACACGGTCTTGGAGCCGAGCAAGATGCGCCGCGCCTTCTCGAACGTCGAACCAGCGAGGATCTGCACCTCGTCGCCCATGTCCTTCAAGAGGTTTGACTTCTCGTCTTCCTCGATTTCCAGCGTGCGCTCGTCCTTGGGCTCGGACTTGCGCGTGAAAATCTTGGCGTTGATGACCGTGCCCACCACGCCCGGCGGCACGCGCAGCGAGGTATCGCGCACATCGCCCGCCTTTTCGCCGAAGATCGCCCGCAAAAGCTTTTCTTCCGGACTCAGTTGTGTTTCGCCCTTCGGTGTGATCTTGCCGACCAGGATGTCGCCGGTCTTGACTTCCGCGCCGATGCGGATGATGCCAGAAACGTCAATGTCCTTAAGGGCTTCCTCGCTGACATTCGGAATGTCGCGCGTGATGTCTTCCTTGCCGAGCTTGGTGTCGCGGGCGATGCACTCGAATTCTTCGATGTGGATCGAGGTGAAGAGGTCCTCCTTGATGACCTTCTCGGAAATCAAGATGGAGTCTTCATAGTTGTAGCCACCCCACGGCATGAACGCGACGACGATGTTGCGGCCCAGCGCCAGTTCGCCACGATCCGTCGCCGGTCCGTCCGCAATCACATCGCCTTCGCTGATGTGGTCGCCGCGGCGCACGATCGGCCGCTGGTTGACGCACGTGCTCTGGTTGGAGCGCGTGTATTTCACCAGTTTGTAGATGTCGGTCGACGCCGACGGATCATCGACTTCCACATCGCGTTTGACGACGATGCGCGTCGAATCCACGTTCACGATCGTGCCGTTGTGCTTGGCGACCACGGTCACGCCGGAGTCAGCCGCTACCGTGCGCTCGAGCGCAGTGCCGATCAATGGCGAAGAGGTGCGCAAGAGCGGCACCGCCTGGCGCTGCATGTTCGAGCCCATCAGCGCGCGGTTGGCGTCGTCGTTCTCAAGAAACGGGATGAGCGAAGCAGCCACCGACACCAGTTGGTTCGGGCTGACGTCCATCAACTCGACTTCCTTGGGAGAAACCTGCTTGAACTCGCCCGAGGAACGCGCGTCGATGTAGTCGCCGAGCAAGTGCCCGTCCGCTCCCAGCTTGGCGTTCGCCTGGCAGATGACGTGCTCCTCTTCCTCAAGCGCCGAATAATACTCGTAGTTATCCAACGGAATACCGCCCGCCACTTCGCGGTACGGCGTCTCGATGAAGCCATACTCGTTGACGCGGGCATACGTCGCCAAAGACGCAATCAGACCGATGTTCGGACCTTCCGGCGTCTCGATCGGGCAGATGCGGCCATAGTGGGTCGGGTGCACGTCGCGCACCTCGAAACCGGCGCGATCGCGGGTCAGACCGCCCGGACCCAAAGCGGAAAGACGCCGTTTGTGCGTCACTTCCGACAGTGGATTGGTCTGATCCATGAACTGCGACAGCTGCGAACTGCCGAAGTACTCGCGCACGACGGCCGACATCGGCTTGGCATTGATCAACTCATGCGGCATCGATGTTTCGATGTCCTGAGCAATACTCATCTTTTCCTTGATCGCCCGCTCCATGCGTACCAAGCCGACGCGGCACTGGTTTTCCATCAATTCGCCGACCGCGCGCACACGGCGGTTGCCGAGGTGATCGATGTCGTCGATGTTGTAGCCAGGGCGGCCGTTCTTGAGAGCGAGCAAGTACTGAATCGTACGAAGAATATCAGCACGCGTCAGCGTGAAGCACGGCGCCACCGGAGCCAGACCCAGGCGGTTGCGCAGTTCTTCGTTGCCGTCGATGCGAATCTGCACCTGGCGGTTGCCGCGCACCGGCATGATGAGCACCGTGCGCTGCTCGGACACCGCGACCGTCAAAAGGCCAGTCGACATGCGCACTTCTGGCGCAAATACGCCGCTCGGCAAATCCAGGCGCTGACGCAAAACGTCGTGTGCCTCGATGGCCAACTCGCTGCCCTTGTGCAGCGGCTTGACGAGCAGTTCGCCGTTCGAGTCGATCTCGGCCGACACCAGCCCGCCTTCCTTCCATGCCGCCTGCAGCGCGGTCGCCAACTCGGTCGGCAACGCTTGGGCCGGATTGGCAAAAGCCTTGCCGTCCACCTTCCAGCTGACGCGCTGCTCGCTGCCATCGGCGGCGCGCACGACAAAGCCGAGGCTCCAGTCGCTCTGCTTGACCGCCTCGGGCCGCTGCATGTCGGCGACCGAGAACACGCTGGACAGGTGCGTCACCAGTTCTTGCGGCGTGACGCGGCGCATGTCCGGGAAGGACTTGCCATCGAGCTTGACCGCAAAGGTCTTGAGCTTGGTGCCGGTATTGTAGAGGGAAAACTCCAGCTTCCAGTTGCGGTAATCGCTGCCGGGCGACGACAGATCGAAGGATCGATCGCGGCGCATCGACACCGTCTCCAACCGCACCAGTCCCTGTTTCTTGAGAGCAATCAACGCCTTGCGTCGCGCAAACTTGTACTCGACCTTCATGCGGCCGACGTCCGACAGATCGTAGCGCTGCTCGTTGAAGAACAAATTGTTGAAATAGTTGCGCGCCTGGTTGGCCGACGGCGGATCGCCCGGCCGCAAGTGGTGGTAGATGTCCTCGATGGCCTGCTCGGTCGTGGGCTGACGCTTGCGCTTCTGTACGTCCTCGACGTCGCGCGCCAGCGTGTCGCGCAAGTACGGGCCGACGTTCAGACGATCGACGAACAACACGTCGAATTTCTGGACCTTGTGCGCGAGCAGCTTGGCAATGTCGGCTGCGCCCAGTTCCTGGTTGGCCTCATAGATGACCTCGCCGGTTTCCTCGTCGACGATATCTTGAGCAAAAACCTTGCCTTCCAGCTCCTTGACGGGCACTTCCAACTCGTGCAATCCAGCATCACGCATCTGCTTGATGACGCGGGCGGTGAACTTGCGGTTGCGGTGCAGCAGCAGCTTGCCGGTGTTGGGGTCGACGATGTCGTCCGTGGTGCGCTGGCCTTCGAGCAGATCGAAGCTCAGGGCGCGCCACGCCTTTTCGCCATCTTCCGACAAGCGGATCGTCTCTATATCATAGTAATAGTTGAGCAAATCCTCAGTCGTGTAGCCAAGGGCGCGCAGCAGCACCGTCGCATACAGCTTGCGCCGGCGATCGATGCGCACGTACAGCACATCCTTGTGATCGAACTCGAAATCGAGCCAGGAACCGCGGTATGGAATCACCCGCGCCGAGTAGATGCGCTTGCCGCTCGCGTGGGTCTTGCCCTTGTCGTGCTCGAACAACACGCCCGGGCTGCGGTGCAACTGGCTGACGATCACGCGCTCGGAGCCGTTGATGATGAAGGTGCCGGCGTCGGTCATCAGCGGAATCTCGCCGAAGTAGACTTCCTGCTCCTTCACGTCGCGGATCGTCTGGATGCCGGTTTCCGACACATCGAAAACCACAAGGCGAATGAGCACCTTGATCGGCGAAGCGAACGTCATGCCGCGCGCACGGCACTCGGCGACGTCGTACTTGGGCTCCTCAAGGTGATAGCTCACGAACTCAAGGCTGGCCGTCTTGTTGAAGTCCTGGATCGGGAAAACAGACGAGAAAATCGCCTGCAAGCCCACATTCTCGCGCTGCCCAGGAGGCGTCGCACGCTGCAGGAACTTGTCATACGATTGCCGCTGCACGTGGATGAGGTCCGGGACCTTGACCACGCGGTTGATGCGGGAAAACGACTTGCGAACCCGAAGGTCCATTGCAGTGCGTGCCATGCGTACGAGCTCCTGTTGTGCGCGGCGCCGCGCAATTTTAGAACCTGCGGAAACGCAACGCGCGATAGCGCTTGGCGTAGCGAATCCGCAGGCGTCCGCCCACCCGGGCCCGCGCAGACTCAGAGCCTTCGGGCTCCTCGCGCGGACGATACCGGGCAAGCTCGGAACATTGAAAACGAAAGCCCGGGCCGCGAACGTTACCGCTCGCGGCCCGGAGGCGTCGCTGTCTCTTTCCCTGGTCGGGGCCGTCCGTGCGCAACGGGCGATCGAACCAGGGTACGCGGCGGATGTCCAGCCCCGCGTCGCAACGCCCCCGACCTATTGGCCGAAACACTGCGACGCAGGATTGGTCCGACCGCTGCTGCTACTTGATCTCGATCTTGGCGCCAGCCTCTTCGAGCTTCTTCTTGAAACCCTCGGCGTCGGCCTTCGAGACCGCTTCCTTGATCACGCCACCAGCCTTCTCGACCAGATCCTTGGCCTCACGCAGGCCGAGGTTGGTCAGCTCGCGCACCACCTTGATCACATTGATCTTGTTGGCACCGGGCTCAAGAATGACGACGTCGAACTCGGTCTTCTCTTCCACCGCGGGAGCCGCAGCCGCAGCCGCCGCTCCGCCACCGGCCATCGCCATCACGGGAGCGGCGGCGCTGACGCCCCACTTCTCCTCAAGGGCCTTGATGATCTCGGACAGCTCGAGCACGGTCAGGCCCGAGAGGTGGTTGATGAGGTCTTCACGAGAAATAGACATTTGAAACTCCTTGCCTTTCTGACGCGCGTTTGATTCGGCTGCCTGTGGCAGCTGGCGCGCGGTGTTGGAACGCTTGCTTCCTTCTTCAGGTCGATGCGACCGTGCCTGTTACGCCGCAGCCTCTGCCACCCGCTCTTCGACGGGCGGCGTCAACTGGTCCTTGCGCGCGCTCAACACCGTGAGCAGACCGCGCGAGACACCAGCCAACGTTCCGACGAACTTGGTGGGCACCGCATTGAACGTGCCAAGGAGCTTGGCCCGCAGTTCGTCCTTACCAGGCAGTTCACTCAAGGCTTTGACCTGCTCCGCGGAGAGGGCATTGCCTGCGAGACATCCACCAGAAATGACGAGCTTGGGCAGATCCTTGGCCGCCTGGACGATGGCCTTGGCCGGACCCACGACATCGGGTCCGAACGTAATCAGCACTGGCCCTACCAGCTTGTCGCTCACCACCTCGAGAGAGGTACCTTTGATCGACAAGCGTGCAAGGTTGTTCTTCACGACACGGACCTTGCCGTCGACCTTGCGCAAGGCATTGCGAAGGTTCTGGATTTCACCAACGGTGACACCCCGAAACTCCGCCACGACCAGCGCGTCGATCCCGACCAGCTCCGCCCGCAACGCATCGACCCGATCCTGCTTTTCCGCTTTGTTCACGGGTCTTGCTCCTTGCTACGCCTGAGAGGAGTCGCGATCCGCCGGGCCTCGAAAGGACCATTGGGCCGCTCGCTGTGCGACCATGACTGCGGGGAAAACAGCACCAGCGCCGCGTTCCCGTTCGCCATGCAACACCGCGCGTCTCCGCAGGACTTGTCCCCCGTCGCCACCTCCGCGCTTGCGCTTTGGTTTTGTCGGGTTTGCCGGCTTCTCAGACGCTGCCTCCGAAGAGGCATGGTTCTCCGCCGGACAAGCCGACGGTCTCGATAGGCCTCGCGGCCTATCTCGATGGGTTTCCGCCTAGGCGAGGCGGTGAGAGGCGGCCACGGCGACCGTGTCGACGCGCACGCCGGGGGCGTGGGTCGTGGTCAACGTCATGGCGCGCAGGTAGTGGCCCTTTGCCGTCGCCGGCTTGAGCTTGATGAGCGCGTCCAGCAACGCGTCAATGTTTTCCCGAAGTTTTCCAGCCTCGAACGATCGCTTGCCCACACCCGCGTGGATGATGCCCGATTTTTCAGCGCGGAACTCGATCTTGCCGGCCTTGGCCTGGCTGACCGCGTTGCCGACGTCGAACGTCACCGTGCCCACCTTCGGGTTGGGCATCAGGCCGCGCGGCCCGAGCAGCTTGCCGATCTTGCCGACCGAAACCATCATGTTCGGTGTGGCGATCGCCGTGTCGAACTCGAACCAGCCGCCCTTGATCTTCTCGCACAGCTCGTCGCCGCCGACAAAATCTGCTCCCGCGGCAAGCGCTTCGGCTTCCTTCTCACCCTTGGCGAACACCAGCACGCGGTTGACCTTGCCGGTACCGTTGGGCAGCACGACTGCGCCGCGCACCATCTGGTCGGCGTGCTTGGGGTTGATGCCCAGGTTGATGGCAACCTCGAAGGTCTCGTCATACTTGGCAAACGCGTTGTCCTTGGCCAGGGCGATGGCCTCGTCGAGCTCGTAGCGCTTCTGGCGATCGAACTTGGCAAGCGCAGCCTGGTACTTCTTGGAATGCTTGGCCATGGCTGTCCTCCTACCCGATCACATCAATGCCCATCGAGCGGGCGGTTCCAGAGATGGTGGCAACGGCGGTCTCCATGTTCGTGGCATAGAGGTCCGGCATCTTGATCTTGGCGATCTCTTCGATCTGGGCGCGCGTGACCTTGGCGACCTTGTCGCGGTTGGGCACAGACGATCCCTTCTCGATCTTCGCGTACTTGAGCAAGAGGCGCGATGCAGGCGGCGTCTTGGTGACGAACGAGAACGAGCGATCCGCGTAGACGGTGATCACCACGGGGATGATCATGCCCACTTGAGACTGCGTCTCGGCGTTGTACGCCTTGCAGAACTGCATGATGTTGACGCCATGCTGGCCAAGGGCCGGCCCGACCGGCGGCGACGGGGTCGCCTTGCCAGCCGGCAACTGCAACTTGATGTAACCTGTAATCTTCTTTGCCATGACTCCTCAAATTCCGCCCGCAGGCGAACCGTGCTGTTAGCGGCCGGCGATCCGACCTCGCACCCAAATGCAGCGTGGGCGTTGCCGCGCTGCGAAGATGGACAGGCATGGAAGCCTGTCCCTACCCTAAGAAAAGTGGACGCGCCACGAAGCAAGAACCAGAAGCTGCGCGCAGCGGCGATCTGGCGGCCCAAAGGCCGGAAACTCGGAGCGGGCGCGTTAGAGCGCCTCGGAACCAGACACAAAACGATTCGGCGCTACGCGCCAATCTTTTCTACTTGCATGAATCCCAGCTCGACCGGCGTCGCGCGACCGAAAATCGACACGAGCACCTTGAGCTTCTGCTTGTCCGCACTGACCTCGGCAACGGTGCCGCTGAAGTTGGCAAAGGGACCATCGATCACGCGTACTTCAGTGCCCTCATCGAAGCTGAGCACAGGCTTGGCGGCCACTTCGCTCTGCTCGAGCTGGCGCGTGATCAGGGCCACTTCAGAGTCCGGCACCGGCGGCGGCTGCAGACCGCCGCCGACAAAACCGATGATCTTCTGCGTGCCTTTGACAAGGTGCCAGGTCTGCTCATTCAAGATCATCTGCACCAGGATGTAGCCTGGAAAGAACTTGCGTTTGGATTCGCGCCGCACGCCCGCGCGCACTTCCGCGACTTTCTCTGTCGGTACAAGGATGTCGCCGAACAGCTCGTCCAGACCCTCGGCCTTGATGCGCTCGATCAGACTCGCCCGCGCCACGTTTTCAGAGCCGGTGTAGGTATTGACGATGTACCAGCGCTTGCGCGTCCGCGAAGACGGCTTGTGCGCCTTCGGTTCTTCGCCGCCCAGAGTGCCATCCAAGAACTGCTCCGCCATGGTCTCACCTTGCTCGTGCGCTTGCCGCCGATGCTCGAACGTCAGCTGCTGCCGACGCCGCTAGATCTTGTAGACAAGCCGGGTCAGCGCGCTGAACACCGTGTCGAACACCCACAGGCAACCCGCGACGATGACCGTCGTGACCAGGACGACGATGGTCGACAAACGCGTCTCGGCTGACGTCGGCCAGGTCACCTTGCGCAACTCGCTGGCGACCTCGTGCGCCAGACCGAAAATGCGTTCGCTGCGCCACAGATAGAGACCGCCCAAGACGCCCGCCGAAATGCCCAGCAGGTTGCTCAGGCGAAACTCGCGACCGATGATGCCGGCGTCCCACTCAGGGCGGATGACGTCGAACAGCCCGGCAAACAGACTGCCGCTCAAGTACCACAGCAGCAGCGCTGCGGCGACGAACGACAGGTTGACCATTCGTTCCTGGCTCATGGCCGATCCTCTCGGTGGCTCCGGTTCTCGACCGGACATGACACGGTCAGCGGTCACGCGCGCGTTGCGTGCTGCGGCCGCTGTCGGCAGGCCAGGCGGGATTCGAACCCACAACCCGCAGATTTGGAGTCTGCCGCTCTACCGTTAGAGCTACTGGCCTGTTGATCCCCTGCGCAACTCGAATCGTCTACACTTCCACACCCTTCGTCGCTTTCGCTGCGGAGGGTGATCGAAGGGTCCCAGCACTTCGCCCTTGCGAAGCGCGGCCGGTCGTCACTTGCTCTCTTTGTGATCCGTATGCTTGCGCTGGAACTTGCAGTACTTCTTGAACAACAGGCGCCCGGGCGTCGTCTTCTTGTTCTTCGTGGTGGAGTAGCGCGAGACGCCCGGGATCCCGCTCGCGCGGCACTCCTGGCACTCGAGATGAACGATGCTGCGGTTGCTGCCAGCCATGGCTTCCTCCACTCCAGCGCGGCGCCCGATCCACGGACGCTCGCGCCCTCCACACACATGCGACCAGAAGACGAAAGAACGAACTTACTTGATGATCTCGGCCACAAGGCCCGCGCCCACGGTCCGTCCGCCTTCGCGGATGGCAAAGCGCATGCCTTTTTCGAGCGCGACCGTCGTGATGAGCTTGATCAGCAGATCGACTTTGTCGCCCGGCTTGACCATCTCCACGCCCGCCTCCAGATCGATGTCGCCGGTGATGTCCGCCGTGCCGAAATAGAACTGCGGGCGATAGCCCTTGAAGAACGGCTTGGAGCGACCACCCTCGTCCTTGGACAGGACGTACACCGAGGCCTTGAACTCCGCGTGCGGCGTGACCGAACCGGGCTTGACGAGCGACTGGCCGCGCTCGACATCGTCACGCTTCAGGCCGCGCAGCAACGCGCCGAGGTTGTCGCCAGCCTGGCCGCGCTCCACGATCTTGTGGAACATCTCGATGCCGGTGATGACCGACTTCTGCGTCGGTCGGATGCCCACGACCTCAACTTCGTCGCCGAGCTTGATCGTGCCGCGCTCGACGCGACCGGTCACCACGGTGCCGCGGCCGGAGATCGTCATGACGTCCTCGATGGGCATCAGGAACGGCTTGTCGAACTCGCGAACCGGCTCCGGGATGAAGTTGTCGAGGGCTTCCATCAGCGCGTCGATCGACGGCGTGCCGAAACGGCCCGTGTCACCCTGAAGCGCCTGCAGCGCCGAGCCACGGATGATCGGCGCTTCGTCGCCCTTGTAGTCGTACTTCGCAAGCAACTCGCGCAGTTCCATCTCGACCAGGTCGACGAGTTCGCCGTCGGGATCGTCTTCGTACGCGATGTCGCACTTGTTCAAGTACACCACGATCGAGGGCACATTCACCTGACGAGCCAGGAGGATGTGTTCCTTGGTCTGCGGCATGGGGCCGTCCGTCGCAGCCACGACTACAATCGCGCCGTCCATCTGCGCCGCGCCGGTGATCATGTTCTTGATGTAGTCGGCGTGCCCGGGGCAGTCGACGTGCGCGTAGTGGCGCTTGGGCGTCTCGTATTCGACGTGCGCCGTCGAGATCGTGATGCCGCGGGCCTTCTCTTCCGGCGTCTTGTCAATCTCGTCGAACGAGATCGACTTCCCCATGCCCTTCAAGGACTGGTGCAAGGTGATGGCAGCCGTCAACGTGGTCTTGCCGTGGTCCACGTGGCCGATGGTTCCCACGTTCACGTGGGGCTTGGTCCGCTCAAACTTGGCCTTCGCCATTGCCAGGTCCTCCCGCCATGTCGGCGTACTGCAAGAAAAAAACGCTCACTCTAAACGAAGCACTTGAGCGCTGAACAAACACTGGAGCGCGACCTTGCCTCCAGTGGGCCACTTCCTCGACCGTTTCGGGCAACCCGCGTCGTGTGCGTGCGCCCGGAGCCTACGACCGGAATCGAACCGGTGACCTCTTCCTTACCAAGGAAGTGCTCTACCGACTGAGCTACGTAGGCAGTACCTTGGTTTGAGCGCCGTTGCCGGCGGCTCGGCGGATGACTGCAGAGCGGGAAACGGGATTCGAACCCGCGACATTCAGCTTGGAAGGCTGACGCTCTACCAACTGAGCTATTCCCGCGACACCGCCTGACCATCCGGCCCTCGCCCGAGGTCCGACCGCGCAGCGGAAAAACGGAGCGGCGCGTTAGAGCGCACGGAACCTAGCGGAGTGGAGGATGGTGGATTCGAACCACCGTAGGCTTCCGCCAGCAGATTTACAGTCTGCCCCCATTAGCCACTCGGGCAATCCTCCAGCGCATGTCATTGCCGCACCCACACACTCGGCTGTCGATCAATCGGCTGTCGTTCAATCGGCTGTCGATCGGCATTCGCCCCTTGCCCTGCGGTGCCGAACTTTGATCGGCCACACCAGCGTGCGGTCGAGCGCAGCAAACGGGGAGCTGGCGATGGGACTTGAACCCGCAACCTGCTGATTACAAATCAGCTGCTCTGCCAATTGAGCTACACCAGCGTGGCGGCTTGCAAGGCGCGCGCGACCGAAGTTGCAGGCGTTCCAAGGGAAGAACCGCGCACGACGGATCCCTTTGGGGCGAATCGGTATACAGCAGGGCTATGCCCGTGTCAAGCCGATCCAGACCGGGCGGAGGGCAGGCGGGGACTCGGCGTCCTTCAGCCGCGTGCCGGCCCACGCGCCATCGCCAGCGCCAACGTCGCGAAGGCAGCCACGTTGAGCGATGGCATCGCTTCTGATCCGCGCAAGGTCAGCAGAACATTGCAGCTCTTGCGCACCAATGGCCGGATGCCGACACCCTCCGCGCCCAGGACGAGCGCCGTCGCGGCACCAAACGAGTGATCGCGGATGTCGCCGGTGGTGCCATCCAAAGCGGTACCGACCACTTCGACACCGCGATCCTGCAATGTCTTCAGTGTCCTCGCCAGGTTGACAACTCGCACGACGGGCACTGTCGCGCTCCCGCCCTCGGCGATCCGCTCGACAAGCGGTGTCATTTCAGCGGCCCGGTCTTGAGGCAAGATGATGGCCGTCGCACCGAAGAACGCCGCCGATCGCACGATTGCGCCCAGGTTGCGCGGGTCCGTGATCGAATCCAACACCACGACCAGGGTGTTGGGACGGGCGCCTGTGACCGGAACGAGTTGGTCCAGATCGGCGTAGTCGAACTCGGTGACGCGCACGGCCACGCCTTGGGGATTTGGCGACGCAGGGTCGATTCCCGGCGGCGCCTCTCGCAACAGCCGAAGCTGCTTGGCGTTCGCCAGTGCGGCCATGCGCGCGCAGAGGCGCGGATCGCTCGACCAGAGGTAGACGTCCTTGACCCGGGAAGGTTTGAATCCGACAAGGGATTCTGCGGCATGGGCGCCGGTGACCAAGTCGGGCGGCAGGGCGGCGCGCGGCTCGCTCCAGGGCTGCGATGGTCGCAACGGCGGTCCACGGCGCGGCGGCGGACGATCGCCGCGATCGCGAAACGGCGGACGATCGCTTTGAGACGGTGCCCGATCACCGCGATCGCGCAACGGCGGACGATCGCTTTGAGGCGGTGCCCGATCGCCGCGATCGCGAAATGGTGGGCGATCGACTTGAGGCGGCGGACGATCTGCGCCGCCGTGCGGCGCGTGCCGCCGTGGACGGGCAAGGCCGGCAGCGCGCGGCCCGCTCACATCGCGTGGGCCTGTTGGCTCCGGACGCCGCTTGGGCGGACGTGCGGCGCCGCGTGTAAAGCGGGTGACCGGCTCCGCTTCCTCGCCCTTTTCCCCGTCGTTACTCATGCTTTCCTCACTCGATGGCGCCGGGCGCCTACAGCTGACAGCGATCGGCCAGACCGCGTTCGATGTCGGCCAGCACCGCTTGCGCGGCGGCGCGCGGCTCGGGCGCAGCGACGATCGGCCGACCGACGACCAGCACCGAAGCTCCGGCACGCACGGCGTCATAGGCACTTGCGACCCGCTGCTGGTCGTCGCCACCTGCTACTGCGCGAATGCCCGGCACGACCCGGAGAAACTGATCCGGCGTCCCGGGCGCGAGCTGTAGTTCCAGTGGCGACAGCACCGCCCCGGATAGCCCTGTCACTTTGGCTAGATGCAGCCGGCGCTGCACGGTCGCATCAACGCTGTGGCCCGCGCCCGTCTCCAGCAGATCCGCGTCCGTCAGGCTCGTCAGCACACTGACGCCGATGATGCGTGTGCGGCCCGCCGCTGCCTCGCTGGCGGCTTGGAGCATGGCGCGGCCGCCCGCCGTGTGCACCGTCAGCATGGTCACGTCGAGGCGCGCCGCGGCCGCCACCGCCAGGCCGACCTGATGCGGAATATCATGCAGTTTCAGATCGAGGAACACCTCGAATCCGGCGAGGCGCATGTGGTGCACGACGGACGGTCCCACTGCCGTGAACAGCGAAAGCCCGACCTTGACGAGCACGGGTAGTCCGTGCAACGCATCGAGAATCGGCTCCAGCGGCTCGAGGCTTGGTGCGTCGAGGGCGATGGCGAGACGCGGCAAGGGTCGGGTGGGACTCATGCCGGCACCTGCAGGTTGAGGGCGCCGCCTTTGCGCGCAGCGAGGATCGCGGTGCAAAGCTGCGCTGCCAAACCTGCCACCGGTGCTTCGAATCGTGCGCCGGATGCGCGCAGCTTGACCTCGACGATGCCCGCGTCGGCCTTCTTGCCGACGGTGACCTGAATCGGATAGCCGATGAGATCCGCGTCGTTGAACTTGACGCCAGGTCGCTCGTCGCGGTCGTCGAGCACCACTTCGATGCCGGCAGACTGCAACGCGTCGTGCAGTTGCTGCGCGAGCACCACACCTGGGCCTTCGGTCTGCAGACCCAGCACGATCACCTCGTAAGGCGCGATTGCGACAGGCCATTGGATGCCGCGCGCATCGTGGTTCTGCTCGATCGCGGCCGACAGGATGCGCGTCACGCCGATGCCGTAGCAGCCCATCTCGAACGGCTGGGCAGCGCCGCTTTCGTCCAGGAACGTGGCCTCCATCGCTTTGGAGTACTTCTGGCCGAGATAGAACACGTGGCCGACCTCGATGCCGCGAAAGCTGCGCAGGCTGCCATCAGCGCGGGCACGGATCGCCGGCGATCGCCATGCGCACGTCGCCATAGTTGGCCTGCGCGAGATCGCGGGCCGGTGATACCGAAATCAGGTGGCTTTGTTTTTCATTCGCGCCGCACACGGCGGTGGCCATTGCGCGGATCTCGCCGTCCAACACATATTTGACGCCGCTGACACCGACAGGGCCGAGGTAGCCCGGTGGCAATCCTGTCTTTTGCGCGAACCACGCCGCGTCGGCCAGGTACAGCGCCTTGACGCCGAGCGCGGCTTTGACCTTGACTTCATTGGCTTCTCGGTCGCCGCGCACAAAGACCACGGCCGGTTCGCCGTCCGCATCGTAGAGCACTGCCTTGATCATGTCAGACGCCTGGCAATTCAGGACTTTGCATACACTTTCGATGGTCTTGGCGCCGGGTGTTTCGACGCGTTGTGCGGCGCCCAGACCGGCTGGTGTGGCGGCAAAGGCCGGCATCGGCAAGCCCGCCTTCTCGACATTTGCCGCGTAGCTGCATGCCCCACACGACACGATCGCGTCCTCGCCGCTTTCGGCAAGCACTTGGAACTCATGCGACATCGAGCCACCGATGTTGCCCGTGTCCGCTTCGACGGCGCGAAACTCCAGGCCCAGCCGCGTGAAAATGCGCGTGTAAGCCTCGTACATCCCTCGGTAACTGACGTGCGCTGCCTCCTGCGACGCATCGAACGAGTAGGCATCCTTCATGATGAACTCGCGACCGCGCATCAGGCCCGCACGCGGCCGCAATTCGTCGCGGAACTTGGTCTGGATCTGGTAGAGATTGACCGGCAACTGCTTGTAGCTCTTGACATCCTTGCGCACGAGGTCGACCACGACCTCTTCGTGTGTCGGCCCGACGCAGAAGTCGCCGCCTTTGCGGTCCTTGAGCCGCAGCAACTCCGGGCCGTACTGCTGCCAACGCCCTGATTCTTGCCACAATTCTGCCGGAACGATGGCCGGCATGAAGACTTCCTGCGCTCCGGCGCGGTTCATCTCCTCGCGGATCACGGTCTTGATCTTCTCCATCGCACGCACGCCGAGGGGAAGGAACGAGTAGATCCCAGCGGCCACGCGGCGAATGTAGCCGGCGCGCACCAGGTATTGGTGCGACACGACTTCGGCGTCCTTGGGCGGTTCACGCAGGGTTGGAAGGTGCAACTGGCTGGCGCGCATGAAGATCCTCTTGGTCGGGGTGGTGCGAGAGTGCGATCCGGGTCGGTGGCACCTTCGAGGCGCACAAGCACAGACCCGTCGCGGCGCAACGTCAGTACTCGTAAGTCTCATGCATCGTGCGCAGGAGGTCGAGAAGGCTGACGCGGAATTGGTATTCCGAGAACAAGTAGCCCTGCTGCAGCATGCTGAGATCCTTGAATTTTGCCAACTCCGCGGCGGCGAGCAGTACCGCCTCGTAGCCCGGATTGGCCGTGTCGTTCGCGATCATCGGCGCGACGTAGGTCTTGCCCGACAGCGGATCGGTGAAGCTCGCCGTCGTCACATCGGCGGGCAGCTCGATGCCGGCCTGGTTGCCCTTGATGAACACACGGCTGACGTCCATGTACGAACGGTTGAAACCTTTTGTCAGCAACGACATGCCATACAGCGAGCCCAGCAGCGGCATGCGAAAGCGGCTCGACGGAAAGGTCGGCCGGCCATCCGGGAAGATCACGTACTTGAGGCAACCGATTTTGTCCTTCGCGGCCGTATCCTTGTCATAGGAAGTGCACAGCTTGGGTGGGTCACTCGCTGCCGGGCCTGCCCAGGCGCGCTGCTGGACGTAGTCCTCACTGTCTGTCGCGCCCTGCAGGACATACCAACCATAGCTGTTGCCATCCTCGACCGACACTGCGCCGAAGAGGTTGATGAGCTGTCGCGGAAACGCGTTGAAAAAGCTGACGAGATAGCGGCGCGTGTCTTCCGCCTCGCTGTTGGCGACAAAGTTGGTGGTCGGGTCGGACAGCACGCGGAATGCGGCAATCCGATCATAGATCTGGCCGCCGCTCATCGGCCGGTAGAGGTAGCCGCCACCGTAATCCGGGTAGAGCGGGCGCGCGCCATTCATCGTGTCGAGCCAGTGCGCGGCGGCGCTGATGTTGTCGATCGAGTTGTAGGGCTCGAAGCGCTTGCGCCCGGCGTTGTACATGAAGTAGCCGGTCGTCGGGCGCGCGATGACATTGGTCAAGGTGTTGAAGGTGTTCAAGGTTGCGTAGGCGCCGGACAGGCCGCCGTTGACGTCCTCGTCGTACTCCAAGCCCTTGCCGTTGTGGTCGAAGTGGTGTTTGGCCCACCAGCCGTCCTTCTGGAACGTCGCAAAATCGACCGCCCAGAACTGGAATTGACGCGCCGCCGTCTCGAAGCAGTTCTGCACGGTCGCGCTGTACGTGTCCGCTGAATACGTCTCCGAATCGCGCGCGTAGCCGTAGAAGAACCAGTAGTTCTCATAGTAATCCAGCTGGTTGCGCGCAATCTCGTAGGCGTCGGCGCCCTCATCGAACGTCGCGCAGGTCGGCGTCATCCCGTTGAGTTCGTCCGAACAGAAGCGGTACGGCACCTCGGTGACGCTCGTGTCGGCACAGTAGCTGGCATCGCCCAGCGCGCGGCACTTGTTGCCACCGCCGCACTGGTCGTCGCTGTTGCACGCCCGGCCCTTCAAGGCATGCCAGGACTTGTTGCTGCGCGCATACATGTTGTCAACAGAGCCGAAATACTTGGGCAATGTCGAGTAGTGCAGCCTTCGCGTCAGCTTGAGCAAGTCCGTGGCGCCATGGTCCTGCAACGGCTTGACGCTGGGATCGTCTTGGCCTGGCGTCAACAGATAGTCCGCCATCGGCGCCAGATCGCCGCCCGGCGACGTGGTCAGATCCGGCGCGTGATCAAAGACCTCGACGATGTCGCCATAGCCGAACTTGATCGCCGCCCTGTCGTAGTTTCCCACACCTGCGAACTGGCCGTTCCACGAGGCGCAGTAGTCCATCACCGACGCAAGCGCCTGCGTGCGGATGTTGCCCTTGGCCTGCTCTTGGGTATCGGGCTGCCACGGGTTGATGACCTCGCCGTTCTTGTCCAGCTTCAAGTCCCAGTATTCTTTGTGATAATTAAGGGCATCGGTCGAACCCTCGAAGTTGTGACGCAGCCCCAGGGTGTGCCCAACTTCGTGCTGCTGCGTGCCCTGATAGATGCGTTGCCACAGGTCGGCCTTGATATCGTTGCGCAGCGCGGTTGTGACATCGAGGCCGATGCGCTGCGTCTCGCGCAGCACCGGATCCATCGTGTCGCTCCACAAGGGGCCCGGCAGTCCGTGATGCGCCTCTGCATTCGGGTAGTTGCCGTCTGCCGCATCGAGCGCGCGGCGCAATTCCTGCATCAGTTGCCGCGACGAACACGGCGCCCAACGCGTCTGCCCTCCGGCTGTGACGCACACGCGACCCGCTGCGGTGCCGAGGGATTCGAACTGGCCTACTGTCGTGCAGTTGTCCGCAGGCACGGTGACGGTGTCGGTGAAACCATGGAACAGCGTTGGCGTCGTGGCATTGGCGTAGGCGCGGCAGAGTCCTTCGTCGAAGCGCTTGCCATACTGGATCGCCAGCCCCAGCAGCGCCGCATCCGCAAAACTCTCAAAGTGCAAAGTCTTTTCGCCCAAGATCCGGTAGATCTTCTCGCGCGCCGCGAACCCCGCGGTGTGTGCCCAAGTCGCCAGGCTCATCTGGGCCAACTGCTCGTCCGACAAGTTCGACTGCACGCCGGGCTTGAGCGTCGGATCCTTGAACAGCGCCTGGATCGAGTGACCCTCGTCGTCGTTGGCCAACATGGCGTCCAGCATCGGGTTCTGCCGCAGCTTGGCCATGCGTGCCTGGGCGTAGGTCGCGCCGTCGGCTTCGAGCGCAATGCCGGCTGTCGCCAGATGCTGGCGCACATCGCCGTCGAGCATGCCTGCCACGGCACCGCGCACCTGCGTTGTCGTGTTGGGCGCTTTGGCGTCGTAGCGACGCAACACCTTGGCCTTCATGTTGAACTTGGCCTCGCTGCCACGGGCGATGTCGTTGGCATCCTTGATGCCGGCGAGCAATTCCAGCGTCTGCATCGCGCGCTCGGCGCCAGCCTTCATCGGCGCGACGTAGGCGTGGGCGCTCGCGGCAATGATCTCGCCCGTGATTGGGTCCGCCGACGACGGCCCGTAGCCGTAGAGCCGGGCCTGATTCGGCGCCACCACGGCGTGCAGGACCGAGTAGCGCAGGTCCCCGAACTGATGCGGCTTGTTCATGTCGCGACAGAACTTGTGGTACGCAGTGCTGATGTTCTTGCCTGTCTTCTTGCTGACGCCGGAGAACTCGGCCGTGATCTGCCCGGCGTCTTGCGCGTCGACACCGGCCTGGTTGCTGTTTTCGCACAGGATGAACATCGGGAAATCGGGCTTCTTTCCTTTGTGGAAGGCCACAACGTCGACCAGGGGCTCCGACCAGGCCTTGGCAATGGCCAGCGCTGCCGGCACCAGCTCGCGCGGGTGATCTTCATTGAGGTAGTAGACGATCGGCACCGGGTTCATCTTCTCGTAATCGAAGTCGCCATTCCACACGGTCTTGGAACCCATGGCTTCGTACTTCTTGACGTACCGATCCCAGGTGCGATGACGCTGGGCGCGGCGCACGGCATTGTGGAAGGTAGAGCCGTATTCGATGTCATAGACCTGCCGCTCTGTGCGGAAGTAGCCGAATTTCTGGAACTCGACGTCGTCTTGTTCGCGCGCAACGTAGCGCCGCTGCGGGTCGCCTTCGAACTTCGGCACTTCGAGAAAGAAGGTGCGAATCTTGATCTCGTCGGACGCGCAATCGAACACGCCGCCCGAATACCACGTAGGAAAGTAGCACGCTGGAACCTCGCCTAATCCTGGGATATTCGCAGTCTTGGCTGTGGCGATCACACGGTTGATGTAGCTGAACCAGTGCTGGCCGGCCGGATCGAGATTCCTGTCGATGCCGGTCGCGAACTTCTCACCTTCTGGAGCGTTGTCGCCCTCATAGACCTCGGGATAGCCAGGATTCTTGCCGCCTTTGGGGGTCGGTCCCGCCAGCATGAGGATTTCGCCCATGATGTCGCCTTCGTAGGTCAGAATCTGCTGTGCCCCCCACGACACGCGCATGTACTCTCGGTCGTACCACTTGCGATCCGTGGTGTTTTCCTCGATCTTGTTGGTCTTTTCCCCCGTTGCAGCGCTGTAGCCGGCCCTGATGTCGAAGTGGCTCGAGATCGGATAGGCGAGGATCGGCGCACCTCGGTAGACGTAGAGCGTGGCTTGCTGGACACAGAACCCGTTCCAGTCCTCCTCATCCGGCAGGCGCGGCGCATGGACGCCCGCGCACCACGCGCCGCTGCGGCAATCCTGATCGGCACTGCAGTGGATCTTCTGGTAGTCCTGCGGCGCCGCATGCTGAACCGGCTTGCCATTGGGCCCGAGCACGGGGGTATCGGCGTCCGACTTCATCGCGTACGCCGACGAGCCGACGGCGAACTCATACGTGCGGTAGAAAAACAGCGCGCCTTCCTGGACATCGAACACGCCGCGCACCAACTTGCTCGTCGCGCCGGGGAAGGTGAGCCCCGAGGTGTAGGCCGCGTCGACCACCGTCATGCGCAGGTACCATTCGCGGCCGAGCACGTCTGACTTCTTGGTGCGGTTGGGCTGCACGGTGTCGATGGTCGGCCGATCCTCGGCGCAACCTGCCGCAACCAGAAAGGTCGCCGCCGCCATCCACTGCATCCAGGTCCATCGTACGGTCGTCATCGTCTGTCTCCGAACCGGGGCGCACAAGGCGCTGTTCGCTCTTGGCGTTGGCTTGACGCTCTGTCGTTGGCGCAGCTGCGGTCTACGGCGCGCCGGCGTCAATGGATCCATAAATCTTGAATAGCTGGCGGAAGTCATCGACGATCTCGATCTCTTTCTTCATCTCGGCGGCAATCGCGTCGTGCGCCGCGCCGGTCGTGTTGGCCAGCGAGTGCACGGCACCGCACTGGATGCCCGAAGCACAAACCGCCGTCTTGCCAGCGCCGCTGCATACGCTGCCGTCTGCACAACCCGACTTGAGCAAGTTGAGCTTCTCCAGCATCCGGTAGGTCGGCGAGTAGCGATCCGCGTCGTAGTTCGGCCGCGGCGCGACGTAGGTCTTCTGGCCGAACGGGTCGGCGAATTCGACGACCTTGCCCACCACGGGTTTGGCGCCGACATCGACGGCGTCGATGTCGTATTGCTTGCCATTGCCTTTCAACCAGATCGCCATGGAGTCGGTAAAGGCCGGATCGAAGCCAGCGGGAAGATTGGCGATTGCCTGCAGCGCCGCAAACAAACGCAGACTGTGGTTCAGGACCGAGGGCGCCACGCGGGCATCGGTCGCGCTGGGCGCACGGAACGGATCGCGCGGCGTGAACACGTGCTCCTTGTCGACTGTACCGCCGATCTCCTGCACGTCGCCGGCTGCGAGGCCGCCCAGCAAAGACGCGAGTTGCCTGGGGTAGATGGTGTTGAATCCAATCGATGTGCCACGGAACAGCGGCAACTGCTCGCCCACCGATTCGGACAGGAAGGAGGCGCTCGAGTCGGTCATCGCCAGGATCGCGCCGACCTTGTCCCAGTAGGATCCGATATATTTCGGATGATCATAGTAGTAATAGCCCTGCTCCGTGGCGAAAGTCGTCCACGGCATTTTGCCAACGCCGAGCGGGATGTTGAATTCGCCCACGTCTTTGGCTTCGTACGACTTGTTGACGTACTGGTTGATGGCCGCGTCGTAGCTGTACGATCCGGGCGCGGGCGAAGTGATGACCGCAGCAAGATGCGCGAAGGCTGCCTGCGAAGCGCGCTTGAGCGACAACATGCCGAACGGCTGGCGTTCGAACCACGTGAACCACGGGTAGACGCGCAAGAGATTGGAGTAGAGCGCATAGAATCGACCCGCGTCTGCCATCGGCGCAAAGTAGCGGCTCTGCACGCGCGACAGGTAGCTCAGGGCGCTGCCACCCCTGCCGAACCACAGGCGCTCGCGCTTGAAAGCGTCAAAGAGGTAGTACTGCTGCGCGAAGATGTTGGCGTGAAAGACGATTTCTTCCATCGAGACGCCGGTGTCCCACGTGTAGCAGCCGACGTTGCCGTTGTACTCGTCTGAGCAGTACTTGTACGGCACTTCCAGGTAGGTGCGATCCGCGTTGTAGCGTGTGTACTTGGTGACATTGTTGCCTTCTGTCTCGACCATCACTGCCGGCACGCTGTCGCGCTTGTTGTTGTACTCTACGGGCATGTAGTCGTTGAGACGAACGAACTGCGGCGTCAAGGTGCCTTCGTAGCGCCAGTCGGCCGTGTTGAGGTCGCCGCGTCCCGGCAAAGATCCGGCCGATGCGTCCTCGAAGGAGCCCTTGGCGGCATGCTCGGCATAGACCTTCATGCGGTCGACGAGGTAGCTCGTGTCTGCATACACCTCGAGCATGTCGCCATACCCGTACTTGATCGCGGCGTAGTCGTACTTGCCCAATCCCCATAAATCGCTGTGGAAATTTCCACCGTAGTCCATGATCGAGGCGTACTGGTACTCGGTGCGGCGGTTCGCGGCTTCCTGCTCGGTCGGCGCGGCGCGCGGCACGTACTTGCGCGCTTCTTGGGTGAACACCTGGGTCGTCAATTCCAGGGCGGGCTTGCCCGAGCGCGGGCTGCGACAGACCTGGTTCTGGCAGACATGGCCATCCGGGCATCCGCCGTCGTCGAGGCACGCGATGGCCGAATGGCAGTAGCCGTCGACGCAAGCGCCGTCCGTGTCGCACTTGCTCGCATCATCGGCGCTGCAAGGTGTCTTGACCACGTCGTTGGTCTGGCAGGTGCCGCCGGCGACGCCGTCCTGGTCGACACACCGGGCGCCATCGCAAGCGAGCCCCGTGGGGCAGTCTGCTTGGACTTTGCATTTCGCGAGATTGCATGTTTCGCCGAAGGTGTCGTTTTCGCAGAACGAGTCCTTGGGGAGCAGGCCGGCCGGCGTCAGCACATCGCCACACAAGATGGCCTGCTTCTCGCGGCCCGTCTTGGCATCGAAGTAGCCATCGAAGTAGTTGAGCAGGTCATTGGAGGCCTCGAAGTTGTGGCGCAGGCCCACCGTGTGCCCAACCTCGTGCTCGACAACGCCGCGCACGATGGCAACCGACAGGGCCGTGCGCAGTGCATCGCCCTTGTAGCACCTGGCCTTGCCGATGTTGTCGCCTGCGAATTGCTCGGTCGGCGTCTGACCTGGTTGGCACTTCATGCGCTGCGCCAGCCCGATGAGCGACGGATCCTGGAACTCTGCCAGTTCAATACTGTGAACGCCCAGCAGCAGTTCGCGCTTGCGCTGGTCCATCTTCGCGCGCGGTGTCGCCCACCCGAGAGGACTGATCTTGCCCAGCATCTCCGGACTGATGACATCGCCGGGCTGCACCGCACCTTCCGACGCCACCAACGCTACTTCATCATTGATCATCGCCCTCTCGACACTGGTGCCGCCAATCTGGTCCAGGCGCGCCTGCACCTGAGACATGGGGAACGACGGCGCCATCTCGTTGATCGCAGTCTGCAATTTCGCGGGATTCTCCAGGTCGCGCAGCAGCGCGCGGTCCTGTGCAGTCATGCGCAGAGGCCCCGCCGCCGGCGCCTGATCGGCCAGGCGCGCGGTCGCCATCTTGCGAGCTTTGTCAAAGGCTTGCTGCGGCGAAGCCGACGGCAGGTCCTGTTGCGCGCCATCGAACAGCGACTTGTCCTTGCCTGACTGGCTCTGACCGGCGAGCAGTTGACGGATGTACTTGCCGTTCGAGATCGTGTCCGCGTCCAGATCGCCGTTCAACAAATCTACGAGATCCTTGGCATACTGTGCATACGTCACCAGCGACGCGCCATAGATGTTCGCCGTGGCCCAGACGATCTCGCCCGTGTCCGGGTCCTCCCCCGCGGGCCCATAACCCAGCGGCGACGTCATGTTGGACTCGGTGGCCCAATACACGTAGTTGTAGCGCAAGTCGCCGCCCAGCTTGAGTTCGCGTGCGTGCGGCACCAGCCCGCCTTCGGCCACGTCGGCGCAGGGATTCCACTCCTTGCCGTGCTCGTCTTTGTGCCAGTAGCGGCAATCGTTCATCGACGCCGGGTTGCCCTTCTCGCCTTGCTGGCACTGGTCGCCGTTGTAGATGTTGGCGCACACGACAAAGGCCGGAGGCAGGCTCTGTTTGATCTCGAGGCGCCGCGTCTGATCTGCCGCCGTCAGTTGCTGGTGCCAGCCGGTGCACATGCCGACGCCGCCCACACTGAGGCAGCTCACATCGCTGCGGCTGCCGGGCGCGAGAAAGACGGCGTGGGCCGTGCCGCCAGGCCAGAACACGAAGTCAGAATCCTTTCCATAGCCAATGGGTTCGCGAGTACGGGTGCCGTTGACGCCCGCTTGGACTGCGTCGCCGTCCGAGATCTGGCCGCTGCCCGCACCACCGACTTGCCTGGTTGCGATGGCGTTGAACAGGCGCAAGCCGGTCTTCTTGGCAGAACTGCGCAGCACGGCAATCGAATCGCCGCCGAAAAACACGACGAAGTACGCATCGCCGGCTGCCAAGCGAACATTGGGCAGTGTCGTGGTGGCGCCGCCTGCGAGCACCTGGATGTCGAGCCGGGTGCCGGCCTTGCCGCCGACGTCGGCGTTTGCGAGCACCGCCGCGTGATCCTTGGCATCCTGTGGCTTGTCGCCAGCCTTGTACGCAACATCCGCGATACTGGCCGACCCGATCTGCAGCGTCGCCTGGCTGCCCGGGGTCGCATTGACGAAGGTGACATAGGCGCCATCGCTGAGGGGCGGCCGTGTGTCCAGATCGTCGACAACCACAATCGTGTCAGCGGTCTTGCCGCCGACGGCGCGAGCGGCGACGACCAGCCTGTTGGCCTGGGCGGGGGCCGCGCCGATGGACACCTGGGCCAACGCGTGCGTCGAGCAGTCGGCGTGGCTCTGGCAAAAGCGCTGGCCGAACCGCGATTGGGCGTCGGTGAAACCTTCGAGCGGTGGATTCTCCTGGCCCCACTTCTCTTCCCAGAAGTACAGCCACGACACGGTGTCCTTGAGGACGTCGCTCCATGCGTCGGCCGTGTCGTATTCGGCCGACAAGTGGTCGACGGGATGATCCGCGCTGACGTGGTAGAGGATCGGCCGCAGGCCGCGCTTGTGGTACGCGATGCGCGCACCGACGGCGCACTGGCCCGGTTCGAACCAGTCAGGCTGGTCGCAGACGGCTGGCGCCTCGCACTCGCTGTTCATGGTGCAGGACCTTGTCTTGCCGGCGGCGTCCTTCTGCGGTGAAAAGTCCTTGGATTTTTTCCAGATGTTCCAACGTGCCGCCTTGTAGTCATGCCCCGTGTAGGTCAGGCCGTAGTCCTCGTCGTAGGCGTAGCGCTCAGAGGTAAAGAAGCCGAACTTCTCTTGCGCCCCCATCATGTGGTACGGCTTGATCTCGTAGTCATTGATCCGCTGAGGATTTGCCCGGCGAAAGGACAAGCGCACCTCGTAAGCGGCACCGGCGCAATCGCCGGGCGCAAGCGCGTAGGGCGAGCACGCACCAGTCGACATCGGTTGGCCGAACATGCGACGCGTGAAATGGAAGTAGCCGCCCTCGGGCGCCATGTAGAAGCGGGACGGATTGTCCAGATCGTCGGCCGGCACATAGTAGTCCACTGGGCTCGACTGGACAGACCCCTGTGGAAACTGGAAGTTCGCCAGCTTGTTGCCCAGCCAGTCCACGCGCATGTACCCGCGCTTCCACCAGGGATTGTCGGTCGTGTTTTCGACGAGCACGTTGCTCTGCGCACCCGTGGTCGCGCTGTAGTCACGCTTGACATCGAAATGACTGAGGATGGGGTAGACGGCGACCGGATTTCCGACCGGCACCTCAATGAATTCATGCTCCCGGCCCTTGCGCCAATAGGTGCGGATCGACTTCTTGTGCCATTTCGCGTCCGCCCCGACGACCAACTCCGAATACGGATAGACCGTCAGCCAGCCTTCTTGGATGTCGAAGATCACCTTGCCGCCTGCGGCACCAGCGAAGTTTGCCGACCCGACGAAACCGAATCCGGCGTTGGCCGGCATGTCCGTGACGACGGCCAGGCTGTACCAGACACCATACAAGTCTGCCTTCTTCAATCGATTTGCCTGAGTGCGATCGATGAGGCCGACCTCCTGCGTGCAGGCTGCGGTCAGCAGGCCGGCGACGATGGCGATGCCGAGCGCGACGAAACGAAAGGACTTCATGAGTGTACTCCTCGGCACAGGACGGCGGAGGCGACTTGCTGCGATGGGGCACAGGCGTGACGTGCAGGAGCGGCGGTGCGAACGCGCATCAGTAGGACTGCGTGAGCGACAGGTTGATGCTGCTGAAGTTGTCGGCGGTCGAACGGGCATCCCAGAACGGAAAGCGATACGACTTGCCGTCTGCAGAAAGGGGAGAACTGATGGTGAAGGCGGACAAACCGACGACGCTGCGGCTGGCCTTGTCGATGCCGACGCTCAGCGAGGCGATGCCCCACTGCGAATCGGGCCGGCCACGGCCCAGGCTGGCGTACCGGCTCGTGTACGCATCGTTCGGCCCGTCGTACGCGGTGAAGTTGTTGAAAAGCAAGTAGATGACCGAGAAGTTGATGCGCTCGGTCAATTGCAGCGATGCGGACAGTGAATGACGCCAGTAGTACGACAGGTTGACGGTCGATGTCGCGATCAAGTTGCCGGAAAGCTGCTCGGCGCCGCCGGGTCTCCCCATGACGCGAAACTCGTTGCCGTCGACCGTCGCATTGGTGTAGTCGCTGAAGTTCTTGATGATCGATGTGCCGATCGCCAGCGACAGCACGCCAAACAGCTTGGGCCGGCTGAGCGACAGCCCCGGACCGATGGCCAGATTCTGATTGGCGAACTTGCTGGCGCGCGAGACGCGAGGCCGCGCGGTGACGTTGGCGCTGATGCGAACGCCGCCCGGCCATTCGTACGGTTGCCTGGTGCCGTCCTCGACTGTGGTCTGCGGCGTGAAAGCCAGTGTGAAGAACGGATCCAGGTAATCGGTGTCATAGGGCCGGGCCGCGCCTGAATCGGCGTTGGTCACGAAGTTGTGGTAGACGAGTTCGCTGGCGGACAGGCTCAGACCCGGCATGAACTGGTACGCGGCGCGCAGCGAAAAGTAGCCGTCCACGGCGGGGCGATTGCCTTCGCCTGGCACGAACGTGCCAGCGCCCACCGACGTGCCGAGCGTGACCTCGCCACTGAGCGGGAACTTCGCTGACGGCAGTTCGGCTTCCTTGGCCTCCTGCGCAACAGTCGCTGCTTGCGTCACGGCAGAGCCGGCGGCGGCAGCGGGCGCTGCGGATTCCGCGGCGGGCGCTTGCGGCGCCGTGGCAGGCTCGGCGCATGCCCAGCGGGGTGCCACGCCAAAGCTCGCACCAAGCGATACGGCGATGGCCAAGGTGAGCAGCCGCAGGGGCCGACCGGCAGGGACGGTGGCAAGACGCATGGACCACACTCGCTTGGCGCCACCGCACCCGGCCATGCCGCGCGCCCCACTGTGGCCGGTGTCGGCGTTGCGCCATGCGCCAGGCCCTTTTTCGACCGGGGCCCCTGCGCCTTTGCGGGCGCCAGCGAGGGGCCGGACAAGAGCCGGGACCGTAGCATCGGCAACTTGGGGGATCAAGTGAAAGTGCCGAGCGGGACCCTGTATTCCCAGGCAATCCCACGACGGGCACGCTGGCGCGCCTGGGCGCATCGCGAGGCAAAGGCAGGCGCACCATCCCAAGCAGCGCGCGGTCGCAACTGTGAAGTTCGATGTCCGACGCGATGGACGCCGCCACCGCCAAACGCAGCGCAACGCAAGCGATCCGGCAGCCCGGAAGCGTCGCGGGAATGCTGAGGCACGAGGCCACTTTCGAAGGGGAGGTTGCACGCAAGGCGAAGTGGCGGTAGACAACGCGTTTGCTGTTCGGAGGACTCGCGGCGACGCTGCGCCATCCGACATCCATCGCCAGGCCAACGGAGGCCCGTCCAGTGCGTTTCACATGCCCTAGCTGCCAGAAGTCGTACCGCCTGCCGCCCGAGCGCCTCGGCACGACGGGCAATGCGCGCATCAGTTGCCCCAACTGCAAGGCCATGGTGCATGTGCGCGCCGGCGAGGGCGACAACCTTGATGCGCGCGTCATCTCCAGTGAGCCGTCCACGCCCATCGTCCCTGGTGTGCGACCCGTTTCCGCTGCGACGGCACCGGTCCAAGTCGAGGACCACTGGTACGTTGTGATCCAGCGCGAGAAGCACGGACCCAACAGCGTGGCCCAGCTCAGTGAACTGCTCGCCTCGGCCCGCATCACAGCGCAATCCCTTGTCTGGAAAAAGGGCATGGCGGGGTGGATGCGCATGGCCGAAGTGCCCGAGCTGCGCGGCTTGGTGGCGCAGCGACCGGCTGCCCAGCGGCCTTCCTCGGCCGGACTTGCGCCAGTTGCCGCCGCGGCTGCTGCACAACCGCAAGAGCCGGCGCCCGCCCAGGACGCGCAGAGTTTCTTCGGCAAGCCCGCCGCCGCTGCGCCGCCGCAAAAGGGGCCCCCTGCGGATGCGCACGAGTTGCACACCGATACCCACGGGCACGCCTTCTTTGGCCAGCACGATCTCGGCGATGTCGAACTACAATTGCCGGATCCGGCCAAGCACAAGCCGACCAAGGAAGAATACCAGAGTCTTTTGCAAGAGTTCAGCGTCATGTTCCGGCTCGACAAGCGCACCAAGCGCCAGAAGGTGGCGATTGCGGTCGTGCTCGCGACGCTGGTGCTGGGCGTCATCGCGTTCGGCGTACTGCTCAAGATCGACGGCGACCGCAAACGCGACTTGATTCGCGATTCGAAGACCATCCTGGCCGTGTTCAGCCTGCCCTACCAGACGAGCGTCACGGTGCAGGTCGGCGGCGATGAGGATCCCAACAGCCCGACAGCGCCAGGTGCGGTCACCATCAAGAGGCCGGTGGTGCAGCGCGAGGCTTCGGTGCTGAGCCAGAAGCTCCACAACCTGGCCAAGGCGACCAACAAGCGCAAAGTGGCAGCGCCTCTCAATCCGGCAGGCGGCGTCGGCAAGGTCGGGCTGCCAACAGGCGATGCAGCGACGCAAAAGGCCAATCTTGCTGAGGAAGAGCGACTGCAGCGCGAGGCCATGGCTCGCAAGCTGACAGGGCCCGGTGGCAAGCAAGAGATGGTGATCGGTCGCGGCCCCGTGGGCACCGAGGCGGTGAGCAGGGCGCAGTTGGCCGGCATGTGCAGCGGTCATGACGCGGGCCTGCGCGCTTGCGGCCAAAGCCAGGCCGGTGGCTCGGGCTTCAAGGCGCGCGTCACGATCAACGTGATGGGCCGCGTCGAGAGCGTGCGCGCGGAGGTCGAAGGCAAAGCCAATGCCGACCTGTCCCATTGCTGCGAATCGCGCTTGAAGGGCATCAACTTCGGGCCGCAACCAGCCGACGTCGTCCACACCTGCAATGTCGAATAGCGGGTCGTGGCTCTGTCGCGCGTTGGCCGTGTTGGTCAGCCTGGGTGCGTGCGCCGTGTCACGATCCGCAACGGCGCAGGAAAGCAAGATCACGATGTCGATCCTTGGCTTCAATGCCGATGCCAGCGCGATGCTGGTCAAGCTCGATGACATCAATACAGGTCTGGGCTTGCGCGTCTACGATGTCGAATCCGGCAAGCCGGCCAAAAAGTCTCAGTTGATCCCGTACATTCGTGCCGACGAGGTCAAGACCGTCAAGGAAGTGCGCAAGAAGAACAAGATCACGGATGCTGGCGTGGAAGACACGATGTATCCGCTGGATCCGGAGGATGAGCAAAAGACGCTGTCGTTCTTCGGCGTGATGGCGGCCAAGGATCGCTTCGTGCTGGCGGTCACGGACAAGAAAAAGCTCGGCAAGATCAAGGATGTCGAGATCCGCAAAGACGAGGAGACCGGCACGCTGGCCAAGGCCGCGCAAAAGACGATCTACTGGACGACCGACCGCAAGACGATGGTCGCGATCGTGACGCAAAAGCTGGATACGGGTGCGTATTCGGTCGAGGGCGACGAATTCCACGCAGTGCGATTCAAACCCGATGAAATCCAGTGGGTAGAAGGCGATCCGCCGCCCGAAGAGAAGAAGGAAGAGAAGAAAGAGGAAAAGAAAGAGAAGCACTGGTGGTGGCCATTCGGATGACCGGCGACGCCGCGGCCACCCAGCGCAGAAGTCGCAGCAAAGACTGGGCCTTACTGCGCGCCTGCTGGCCCTATGCGCGGCAGGACCGCGGCTGGATTCTCCTGGGCATCGCCGCCGTGCCCCTGATGAGCCTGTCCGGGCTGGCGCAGCCGTGGCTCGTCAAGGTCGCCATCGACGGCCCGATTTCCCGCGCGCTTCTGCACCCCGGCACGGCAATGAGCGGCGAATTGACGGCTGTCGCCGCGCTGTTCTTGGGTGCAGTGGTCGGCGAGTTCGGCTTTCGCGGACTGCAGTTGTTCGCGCTGCAGCGAGCCGGTTACGCCATGCTCGCGCGCCTGCGCCGCGCCGTCTTTGGCCACGTATTGCGCCAAGGCTCCGCTTTCTTTGATCAACACGCCACCGGCAACCTGCTGAGCCGCACGACGACCGACGTCGAAGCCCTGGGCGAGGTACTCACCTTCGGCATCGTCGGCATCATCGGCGACATCTTCGATATCACGTCTATTCTCGCGGCGATGGTGTGGTTGGACGTTCGCTTGACAGCCATGAGCCTCTTGTGTGCGCCGCTCATCGTCGTCATCGTCAACGTCTTCCGTCGCGGATTGCGACATCAATCCACGGAGATCCGCCGCTCGATGTCGCAGGCCAGCGGCTACTTCCAGGAGGCCCTTGCGGGCGCGCGCATCGTGCAACTCCACGGCCGCGAGAAGACCACGCTCGACGAGTACCAGCGCCTCAACTATCGGTACTTGAAAGCCTATCGCATCTCCAACTGGTACGATGCTTCGCTCTACGCGGTGATGGACGGCGTGGCCTCGCTGTGCATTGCCCTGCTGGTGTGGTACGGCGGTGGCCGCAGCCTGTCCGGCGCCGTAAGCCTTGGACTTCTAGTGGCTTTCATCCAGTACATCCAGCGCGTCTTCATTCCCGTGCGCGAACTCAGCGCCAAGGTGGCCACGATCGAGAGGGCGCTTGCGGCGCTGGAGCGCATCTTTGGTCTGCTCGCGGTGGACGCCGCGCTGCCCGACGGTCAGCACGCGCCGACATCGGTGCAAGGCCATATCGCTGTTCGTGATCTTCACTTCGCCTACGACCAACGCAGCGCAGTGCTGCGCGGCATCTCGCTCGACGTGCGGCCGGGCGAGGTGGTGGCGCTCGTGGGTCCGACCGGTTCGGGCAAGTCGACGCTGGCCAAGTTGCTGACCAGACTGTACCCAGCACCAGACGACGCCATCCGCTTGGACGGCGTGCCGCTGGAACAGTGGAAACTCGACGCGCTGCGGCGCGCGGTCGGCGTCGTGCAACAAGATGTCGTCTTGTTTTCCGGTACCTTGCAGGACAACGTCGCCCTCGGTCGCTCCGGCATCACGCGGGAGGCCGTTCAGTCGGCGCTGGAAGCCGCGCAGTTGGGCGCCGTCGTCGCCCGGCTCGGCGGCCTGGACGCGCGACTGTCGGAAGCCGGCGGCAACTTGAGTGCGGGCGAACGCCAACTGTTGTCGATTGCGAGAATTCTTGCTCAAGATCCACCGCTTGTCGTGCTGGATGAGGCGACCGCCAACATCGACAGCGAGACCGAACGCGCCGTTCAACAGGCTCTGGAGCGCGTCTTCGCCGGGCGCACGGCAGTGGTGGTCGCGCACCGGCTCTCGACGATTCGGCGCGCGGATCGCATCGTTGTGATGAATCATGGTGAAATTACTGAACAAGGTAGTCATGACACGCTGATGGCGGCGCACGGCCTCTACGCCCATCTCGTCGAGACCGCGCTGCGCCAGGCCGAGGCGGCGGGGTTGCCTGCGCCGGCCTAGGAGTCTGTCGGAGAACCTCCAGCAGCGATGGATAACTCATTGAAACTACGTGTCGGCGCCAGACTCGACAGACTCCTAGGGAAGCCGCGGCTGCGGGTTCCCATTCGCACGAAAAACCCAATGAATGACTTCATGGCTTTTCTTG